>JAABUM010000936.1_pt1 | contig 46657 bp, 48 predicted proteins | sample 5559161 | NCBI WGS metagenome assembly JAABUM01 (sample SAMN10711868, study PRJNA513369) | rock metagenome | isolation source: Antarctica rocks | place: Antarctica: Victoria Land, Siegfried Peak nord
CTCGGACACCGTCATCGTGGGCTCCTTCCCGCATAGTACCCTGTCGTTGGCTCATTGTACCCCCATCGGCCACCGCTGGTGAGAGACCACGACCGAAAACGGGAAGTTATTCCTGAACGGGTCCTTACACCCCACGAATGTGTGAGCGGCGGCCGTGGACCCGGTCAGCACTCCTCTACCAGCAGACCTCAGCCCACGCCGGGGGCGCCTCGCGTATCCGCGTGGGTCACGCTCAGGTAGCCCACGACGCCGACAATCACAAGGGCCAGGCAGAGGCTGACTGGCCCCGTGCCCAGCCCAAGGCCGCCCAGGCGGCGCGCCCGACCTAGCCAGTCGGCCAGCGATGCGCCCAGCGGCCGGGTCACAATGTAGGCGAACCAGAAGGCCCCGATGGCGTTAAGGCCCCCCAGCCGGTAGCCCAGAGCTGGCACGGCGATGACCACGGCAAACAGCACACCCGAGGAGAAGTAGCCTAACCGCAGGGTGATCGCGGTCATGTCACCGGCGGCGGTGCCCAGCGCGAACGTGGCCATCACCGTGGCCCAGTAAAATAGCTCGCGGGTGCGGGTATCTATGCTGTGAATGGACAGCGTTTTCTCTCTCGCGTACCAGGCCGCGAAGATAACGGCCAGCGCGCCGGCAAAGAACACCGTGGAGACCAGATAGGGGATGCCCAACCCGATGTGGACCGCATCGGCGGCCATGGTGCCGAAGATAGCCACCATCACACGGCCAACCAGTAGATACCCGGCACATAGCGCCGCGCCCAGAGCTGCAGGGCCAGGGCGATAGCCAGGCCACTGCCCCCCAGGGCCACGGCAACCGGGGGATCGAGTTGGTGAACCAGATAGTCCGACGTTGTCTCGCCCATGCCGGTGGTCAGCAGTTTGATCACCCAGAAGTAGGCGGTCACCTCGGGCGCCTTGCGCAGGGATCGTAGCGCCGCATGCTCGCGCCGAGCGCTTCCGCCGGGGGCGGTTAGGCTCATCGCGGGGCCCGTGTTCTGTTGCCCTCGTGGCCGAGGTGTGCTCATAGGTTGCTCATGATCAATCAACGGCGATTGCGCATGGTTTCCTGACCGATTAGCCTTTGATGCCCCCCAGGGTGATGCCCTGGATGAAGGTGCGCTGGGTCAGGAAGAACAGGCCGATCACCGGCAGGGTCATCATCACCGAGGCGGCCATCATCAGCTGCCACTCGGCGCTGAAGGCGTTCTTGAAGGCGGCCAGGCCTAGCGAGAGGGTGTAGGTGGCCGCGTCGTTCAGGTAGATCAACGGCCCCAGGAAGTCGGTGTACGTATAGAGGAAGGTGAATAGGGCCACCGAGGCCAGGGCCGGCTTGGCCAGCGGCAGCACGATGCCCTGGAAGATGCGCCACTCGCCCGCGCCGTCAATGCGCGCCGCCTCGCCCAGTTCATGGGGGATGGTCAGGAAGAACTGGCGCAGCAGGAACACGTAAAAGGCGTTGCCGAAGAAGCTGGGCACGGTCAGGGGCAGGAAAGTGCCCACCCAGTGCAGGTTGCGGAAGGTGATGAACAGGGGGATCAGGGTGACCTGGTAGGGCAGCATGATCGTGCTCAGGTAGGCCAGGAAGATGATGTTGCGGCCCGGCCAGTCAATGCGGGCAAAGCCATAGGCGATCAGTGAGCAGGAGGCGACCGTGCCGATCACGCAGAGGCCGCTGATCACCAGCGTGTTGCGCATCTGCTGCAGGAAGGGGATGTAGTTGAGCGCCTTTGGAAAGTTGTCCCAGCGCAGCGGCTGAGGGATCCACTGGGGCGGCCAGACAAACAGCTGGGTATCCGGCTTGAGTGAGGTAGAGAGCATCCAGAAGAAGGGGAACAGGAAGGCGGCGCTCATCAGGCCGACCACCAGATAGGCCCCAGCGTACTGCCAGCGCCGCGCGGCCTGACGACCGGTCCGCCACCCCGCTGTCGCCTGCACTGATCTCTGGCCGGCGGCCCCACGCTGAGCGCTCATGGCCTCTCCCTCCGTTTAGCGGCCACGGTAGTAGACCCAGCGGCCGGATGTGCCGAAGACGACGCCGGTGCAGATCAGGGTGATCACAAAGAGCACCCAGGCCTGCGCGCTGGCGTAGCCCATCTTGAAGTAGGTGAAGGCGTTCTGGTAGAGGTAGAGGGCGAAGAACATGGTGGAGTCGGCCGGGCCGCCCACGCCGCCATCGCCCTGCACGGTGATCACGTAGGCCTGCGTAAAGTACTGAAAGTAGGCGATCAGGCCGGTGACCAGGTTGAAGAAGATCACCGGGGTGACCATGGGCAGCGTCACATGGCGGGTGCGGGCCACGGCCCCCGCGCCGTCCAGTTCGGCGGCCTCGTACAGCTCCGCCGGCACGTCTTGCAGGCCGGCCAGGTAGATCAGGATGGCGTTGCCGCCGGTCCACAGCCCGATCAGGATGAATGAGGGCTTGGACCAACTGGGGTCGGCCAGCCAGCCGGGGCCGTTGATGCCCACCACGTGCAGCAGGGTGTTGGCCAGGCCATACTGGGGGTTGAGGATCCATAGCCACAGGATGCCCGTGGCCACGGCGGGCACAATGGTAGGCAGGTAGAAGACGGTGCGGAAGAAGGCCAGCCCCTTCAGCCGCATATTCAGCAGCAGGGCCAGGGCGAAGTTGAGGATCAGCCCCAGGGGCAGGGCCAGCAGCACCATATACAGCGTGTTGCCAATGGAAGTGATGAACTCGCTATCGCCGGCCAGCTCCTTATAGTTGTCCAGCCCGATGAACAGCGGTGACTGCAGCGCGCTGTAGTCAGTCAGGCTGTAGTACAGCGAGGCGGCCAGCGGGTAGATGGTGAACGCGATCACCCCGATAAACATAGGGCTGACGAACAGCAGCCCGTTGCGCAGGTTAATCAAGCGCGTGCGGTTGAACCGCCGCCGCGGCACTGTCACGGCCATGCGCGCCCTCCCGATCCTATCACCCCATCTCCTGTCGTGCTGGCGGCCATGCTCACTCTATCCTCAGGCTGTCGAGGCTGCGGGCGCCCACAAGGGGACGCCCCTACAGATGATCGCGGTGTGCCCCAGCGGCTCTCCGAGACCACGCCGAGCCAGCCGCCCGGCCCCTCGTCCGTCGGGGTATTCCTGCGTCCCCGGCAACCCGCCCCTCCGGACGTAGGGGCGGCCCCCGCGCCCACCACGTTGGCGGGGGCGGGGACGGCCTGGTTGGCCTAGCGTCGCATCTGCAGGTCGAGCTGGTGCTGCACCGTCTTGGTCACGTCGTCGAGGGCCTGCTTGGCCGATTTCTGGCCGTGTTTGACGAAGCTGACCGCCTTGGTCAGCTCATCAATGTACTGCGAGAAGACGGGCATCTGCACGGGTCCAAACGAGTTGGGGCCGTTGAGCAGCTTGATGCCCAGGCGGAAGCACTCGTTCTTGCTGAACTCCGGTTTGCTGGAGACGGCGGGGAACGGCGAGACGTTGTTGATGGCCTTGCAGAAGGCGTAGGAGGTGGCCGGCGAGCAGATGTATTTGATGAACTCCCACGATGCGTCGGGGTGCTTGACCCCTGCCGGGATGGTGAAGATGCTGCCGTCGAAGTTGGTCGTGTTCGTGCGGCCGCCGGGCGGGGGCGGCGCGGGGAAGCAGCCATAATCCAGATTGGGCGCGTAGCGCTTGGCGATGGCCACAAACCACTCGCCCACCGTATCCATGGCGAGTTTGCCCACGAAGAAGGCGTTGTCCGGGCTGAGGTACTGGCCGAAGCCCGACGAGAACGACGACACCTTGTTGTAGTTGACCTTCTTGGCCAGTTGGCCCATCCAATCCAGCGCGGCCACGATCTTGGGGTCGTTAGCCGTCACCTTGTGGTTCTTCTCGTCGTAGAAGGAGCCGCCGAAGACCAGGCCCCACCAGTAGAGGTCGCCGGGGTCGTAGCCCAGGCGGGTCAGGTTGCCCTTCTTGTCCACCGCCGTGGTCACGTCAATGGCGTGGGTGAGCTCAGCCAGCGTTTGCGGCGGCTTGGCCGGATCGAGGCCGACCTTCCTGAAGATATCCTTGCGGTAGATGATGAACTGCGAGTCGAAGGTGGTGGCCAGGCCCCATAGCTTGCCCTTATAGTGGGCCATTCGCCAGATCGCCGGCGCGAAATCCTCGGCCTTGTAGCCGGCGTTCTTGGCGTAGGCGTCCAGGGGCAGCAGTCCGCCGCGGTCGGCGATAGAGGCTAGCTGGTGCTCCCACACGGCCGAGACCACATCGGGCGGGTTGCCGGCGGCGATGGCCGTGAGCACCTTCTCGTACTGGCCGGCGACGGTGGTCATCTTGACGTTAATGGCCGGGTGGGCGGCGTTGAACTTATCAATCAGCTTCTGCAGCTCATCGAACTCGTAGCCGGTCCAGCCGGTCCAGTAGGACAGCTGCACCTTATCGGCCACGCGGACAGAGGGCGCGGCGGCCTGGGCGGCGGCCCCGCCCAGCAGAGGGCTCAGCGCGGCGGCGGCGGCGGTGGCCGCGCCAGCCTTCAGGAAGGAACCGCGATCAACGACGGCGGGCTGGACAGGCGCCGCCGCGTCCTCGGCGGCGCTAGCTGCGAGGGTGGTCTCCACGAGGTTGGCCATGGGCAACTCCCTTCGTGACGCGCTACTACTCCCCGGCCCATCACCGAAATAGGTCTAGACAACTAGCCAGGGTAGCCTTACTATAATGGCCCTGTGCAGCCGCTGTCAAGAGCCCCCTGCTCAGCTCCGGTGAGGCCCCGAGACTATGTCCGGGCGGCGTGCCACACTGCTGGGGAGTGAACCAACACCGGGTCGCCGCCGTCACCACATGGGGTCATGCCACCCGACGAGAGATGGAGTGGCGAAGCCAGTAGCTAGCGCGCTTCGGCCCGGTCCGGTCGTCCGCGCCAGATGAGCCAGCGCACGATCAGGTAGAGCAGGACGCACACCGCTTCTGTCCCGAACAGGACAAAGCGGAGGGGCGTGGCCCAGGGGACAGACACGCCGGACGCTTCTACCGCCGAGAGGACAAACATGCTACATACAGCGGCTGGCAGGAGGATGAGCAGGGGCGCCATCTTTTGCCGTGCCAGGCTGCCCCGAGGGAAGGCCTGGGCGCTACTCAGCTGATGGATGGCCTGTAGGCCGAAGAAGATTGCTCCAGTCCAGTAATGCCACACGGGTATCCCCAATAGGAACACGCCCGTCGCGGCGACCATACCGCTCAACAGGACCCATTCCCAGGGTCGGATCATCAAGGCCTGGCGAATCCTGGACGTCATGGTCGCCTTTCACCCTTCATGAGCGCCTGTGTACCAGGCCTTGTGGCCCTCTCGCTCATCCTGGCCTGATCGTTGTGGTTCGCTGCCAGCACGGGCACACCCCATTTGTGTGCGAGCCCGCTGAGCGGGCCAGCGCACGGCACGACGGGCAGACGTGCGGTAGCCTCCGATGTCTCCAGTGTACACCCGCTGTCAACACCTGCCGACGCCTGCCGCATAGCTCCGGTGAGCGCATGGGTTGGCAGGAAGGTCTAGACAACTAGGCAGGTTGGCCGTACTATAGGGGGGACACGGAACTGCTGGCTCTGATAGGGTGGCCGGCGGTGGTGGGTGTCCTAGCGAAGAGAGGGCCAATGGGGGCAGCGGTGGTGGGCCAGTGGCGCGGGGCCGGGCGGGCGGCGCCCTGGCGGCGGCGCGTGGATGGGGCGTAGCGTGGTCCAGCGCGCGCCTACCCGGGGTCCGGGCGCCCCGCGCTACGTGCAGATCCAGCAGGATCTGGCCGCTCAGATCGCCGATGGGGCCCTGCGGGTGGGCGATGCGCTGCCCTCCGAGGTCGCCCTCAGCGCGCGCTATCGGGTCAGCCGGATGACCACCCGCCAGGCCCTGCGCAACCTGGAGCTTGATGGCCGGATCGTGCGCGAACGCGGCCGGGGCAGTTTTGTGGCTCCGCCGCGGCTGGAGAAGACGGTCACCGGGCTGGTGGGCTTCTCCGAGGAGATGCGCCGCCGCGGGCTGCTCCCCGCGTCGCGGCTGATCAGTTGCGGGCCGCGGGCGGCGCCGCCCGCGGCCGCCGCCGTGCTGGGCCTGGCCGCGGGTACACTGGTGACCATGGTCAAGCGGCTGCGCCTGGCCGACGACCAGCCGATGGCTCTGGAGGAGGTCTACGTGGCCCTGGATCTGGATGGCGCGGACCTGGCGTCGTCGTCGCTGTATACGTTCTTGGAGGAGCGTTATGGGTTGCGTCCCGGCCTGGCTCGCGAGGAGGTCAGCGCGGTGATCGCCGGTCCAGACGATGCGGCCTACCTGCGGGTTGAGCCGGGGGCGCCGCTGCTGGCCGTGACGCGCAGCGTGTACACCGATGCTCGGCAGCCCCTGGAGTATGTGCGTAGCCTCTACCGGGCCGACCGCTATGTGCTGGAGGTGGTGCGCTACCGTGAGTGAGCAACGACCCGCTGAACGACCTGGTGGGGAGGCCATTCAGGCGCTGCTACGGGCGCTGCGCGGCCGCCTGATCGTCTCCTGCCAGGCCCTGCCCGGTGAGCCGCTGCATGGGCCGCGCTACATGGCCGCGATGGCCCGCGCCGCTATGGAGGGTGGCGCGGCAGGCATCCGGGCCAACGGACCAGCCGATGTGGCGGCGATCAGGGCCGAGCTGGGCCCCGCCGTGCCCCTGGTGGGCCTGTGGAAGCAGGCCCTGCCCGGCACGGCCGTGTATATCACGCCCACCGTAGAGTCCGCCGTGGCCCTGCGCCAGGCCGGAGCGGATATCGTGGCCCTGGACGCTACGGACCGCCCGCGTCCCCAGGGCAGCGATGTGGCCGGGTTTGTGCGGCTGCTGCGCGCGGCGGTGCGGTGCCCCCTGATGGCCGATGTAGCCACCCTAGCCGAGGGGTTGGCCGCCGCCGAGGCCGGGGTGGACATTGTGGCCACCACGATGGCCGGCTATACCACGGACGGCCCACCCCCTGAGGGGCCCAGCTTCGATCTGCTGGCCGACCTGGTGGCCGCGTTGAGACCGGGTGGGCCGCCCGTCTTCGCCGAGGGGCGCATCGGCACCCCGGAGCAGGCCCGGCAGGCGCTCGCCCTGGGCGCGTGGGCCGTGGTGGTGGGCGGCGCGATCACCCGCCCGCAGGCCATCACGGCGCGCTTCAGCGCCGCCGTGCGCGGCGCGGCGGGCTAGAGGCCGGAGCGCGCGGTGTGTCGTCAGCATTTGTCCCGGGTGAGCGCCCCGGTGGCCCTCGTGGGGCTGGCGGTGGTTGTGCGGGTCCCTGGCGTGTGATGGCGCGTGGGTGAGCGGGTGGGCGCGGTGATCGCCCTGGATATCGGCGGCACCAAGGTAGCTGGGGCTATCGCGCGGGCTGACGGCGGGGAGTTGATGTACCGCGAACAGACGCCCACGCGGGCCTGGGCCGGGCCTGAGGCGCTGCTAGCCACGGTGATTGCCCTGGCCCGCCGCCTGCAGGCCCACTGTTCAGAGGCGCGGGCGGTGGGTGTGGGCAGCGCCGGGCAGATTGACCACCATAGCGGCCAGGTGATCTATGCCAACGACAACCTGCCCGGCTGGACCGGCATGGAGCTGGGCCGGAGGTTGGGCGCAGCGGTGGGTCTGCCCGTCTACGCGGACAACGATGTCAACGCGATGGCCCTGGCCGAGGCGCTCAGGGGAGCGGGGGCCGGGCGGCGCGTGGTGGTCGTGGTGGCCGTGGGCACGGGCATCGGCGGCGCGCTGGTGCTGGACGGCCAACTGTTTCGGGGGGCCACCGGTGTGGCCGGCGAACTGGGCCATATCCCCGTGGTCATGCGTGGCGCCCTCTGCGTGTGCGGCAAGCGCGGCTGCCTGGAGGCCTACGCCTCGGGGCCGCGCATTGCTGCCGCCTACACTCGGGCTGCCAGCCTGAGCGGGGCGGTGGAGTTGCCCGAGGTGACCGCCCAGGCGCGGGCCGGCGACCCACTGGCCCGCGCCGCGCTGGCCCGGGCTGGCCGGCGGATCGGCTGGGCGCTAGCCGGGCTGGTCAACACGCTAAACCCCGATATGCTGATCGTGGGCGGCGGGGTGGCCGAGGCGGGCGACCTGCTGCTGACCCCGCTGCGCGCCGCGCTGAGGGCGCAGGCGCAGGGTCCGGCCAGCACGGCCGTGGAGGTTCGCCCGGCCCTACTGGGAGCCGACGCGGCCCTGCTAGGGGCCGCCCTGCTCGTGCCCGCGGCGGAGGCCAGTCCATGCTGAGGGCGCCCTGCCCAGCGGGCCGCGTGGGACCCGGGTGGCGCGGCTCAACGGTTCCAGCATACAATTCGCGGGGCGACCGTGAGCCGCCCGGCCCGCGCCGCCGGGCGCCGGCTCAGGTTGGCGACCGGTGAGCCCGCCTGATCCAACGAGTGTGCCTGCCCGGTATGGTGATCATGACGAGATGGTGTGGTAGGGCGTCTCTTGTGGGTGCCTGGGGCTGCACCAGCAAAGGTCAACGGCGTGTAGGGGCGTCCCTTTATGGGCGCCCATCGTAGTAGAAGAAAGGACAATCACATGAAGGCAGCCGTGAGTATGTGGAGCCTCGTCTCCTACGCCCGGGATGGGCGGACAAACGTGGCTGATTTTGTGCGCTACGCCGCTGCGATTGGGGCGCAGGGAGTGGAGCTGCTAGACTACTTCTGGCGGGACGGCGAGGCTGAGATGGTCCAGGTCGAGGCGGCGCTGGCCGAGCAGGGCCTGGGCCTCAGCGCCTACGCCATCGGCAACGATTTTGTGCAGCCCGACGCGACGGCGCGCCGTCAGGAGGTGGTCAGCATGCGCGCGGGGGTGGACATGGCCGTGCGCTTCAAGACGAACCTGCTGCGCGTGTTCAGCGGCGGCGAAAAGGGTGGCGTCAGCGTCGAGCAGGGCCACGCCTGGATCGTGGAGGGGCTGCGCGAGGGCGCGGCCTACGCCGCCGAGCGCGGCGTGACCCTGGCCCTGGAAAATCACGGCCTGTTTGCCGGGCGGGCCGATCAGGTGCGCGGCATTATTGAGGCGGTGGGCTCGCCAGCCTTGCGGGCCAATATAGATACGGGCAACTTCCTGCTGGTCAACCAGAACCCCGTCGCCGCCGCCACCGACCTGGCCGACGTGGCCGCCTATGTCCACCTCAAGGACTTCCGCGCGCTGGCCCCCGGCGAGCAGGTCGCCGAGTCGTACACGGCGCTGGACGGTAGCCGCTACGTGGGCACGGTGATCGGTGAGGGCGATGTGGACCTGCGCGCCGTGCTGACCACCCTGCGCGCGGCGGGCTACGACGGCTGGCTGTCCATTGAGTACGAGGGTGTCGGCGACGCCAAGCAGGAACTGGAGCAGAGCCTGCGGGTGACCCAGCGACTGATCACCGAGCTGGCCTCCTGACCCACCCAGGGCAGCACGCGGGCGCCTACAAGGGAGAGGGAGGGGCAGGTCGCCGGAGACCACGGGCGCAGGTGGACTACCGTGCGCCAGGGTTCACGTGGATGGTGTAGACAGCGAAGGAGGGTGGGCCATGGGCGACCAGATGGCGGCTATTGTGGGCGCGGGGAACATCGGCAGGGTTCATGCGACGGCCTACCGCGAGGCGGGGGCCCGCGTGGTGGCGGTCTGCGACGTGGACGAGAGGCGGGCAGCGGCGCTGGCCACCGAGGTGGGCGCAACGGCGTACACCAGCGCTGAGCGGATGCTGGACGCGGGACCGTTCAGCGTGGTCAGCGTCTGCACTCCGCCCTCAGGACATCAGGTGGTGGCCGAGGCGGTGGCCCGGCGGGGTATCGCGCTGCTGTGCGAGAAGCCGCTGGCCCACTCCGTGGCCGCCGCCGAGGCCATTGTGGCTGCCGTGGCCGCCGGTGGGGCGCCCTGCATGACCGGCTTCTGTCACCGCTTTCACCCCCCAGTGCTGGTGATTAAGGAACAGTTGGCGGCGGGAGCTATTGGCGCGCCCATCTTCTTCCGCAACCGCTTCGCCGGCCGCTTCGCCGGGGTGGAGCAGACCTGGTTCGCCGACCCCGCCCTCTCCGGCGGTGGCGCCCTGATGGATACCAGCGTGCATTCGGTGGACCTCTACCGCTACCTGATCGGCGAGATCACCGAGGTGGCTGCTCGGCTCTCCACCGGCCAGCCCGGGCTGGCCGGCGCGCGGGTGGAGCATAGCGGCGTGCTGCTGGTCGGCGGGCCGACCGGTGTGCCCGGCGTGATCGAGGCTAGCTGGGTCACCCCCGCCGGTGGCAGCGTGCTGGTGGTCTACGGCACGGAGGGCACCCTGAGCGTGGACTACGGCGCGGGCGACTTTGGGGTGGCCTACGTGCAGCGCGCCGATGACCCCGCGCCGCGCGAGCTGCCCCTGCGCGGACCCTCCCGCTTCACCGCCGAGATAGGCTACCTGCTGGAGTGCGTGGCCAGCGGCCGCGCGCCCTCGCCCGACGCCCATGATGGCCTGCGCGCGGTGCAGGTGCTGATGGCGGCCTACGCGGCGGCCGGTGGCGCCACGGCCACGCTGCCCCCGCCCCCGCACGCCTGAGCGCGTCCATCGGGAGGATGGCTACGCGCGATAGGCGACAGCGTGGTCGTGAGCAAGGCCATGACCGCCGCCACGACGAGGAGCAACGTGATGAAGCCAACGTGGGATGAGCTACTCAGCCGACCATGCCTGGAGTGTGGCGGCCGGAGAACCAGAGCTAAACACTCAGGGGGCTGTCGCTGGGATCGTCGCATACATTCCTCGGCGGCCGTATCGAGGTGCGCGCGGCTGTCTGCATTGAGTGTGGGTACGTGTCATTCTACGCCGACGAGCCGGAGAGGTTGACCCGTTAATCACCGGCGACCGGCAGCGGGCCGTCTTACACCACGGAGGCCGCGCCGGTCATCAGGCCGATCGCCAGGACGGTCAGGGCCAGGCCAACCAGTGACCAGCGGCGGGCGGCGCGGGCGTCCCCACCCGCCGCCAGCCGGACCAAAGCGGGGCGCAGCGCGCCATCGCCCACGCCGAACAGGGCCACCGCTGTGATGGCGGAGGCCATGACCAGCCCGCCCCACTGTGTGCGCTGCAGGTGGTCGTACCCATTGGTCCGCCCGATCAGCACCACGCCGAGCCCGATCACCACCGTGCCCGCGTAGGCGCCCACGCGCACGGTGGTGATGGCCAGGCGGCCCAGTGTGGCGTTGGGCTCCTTCTCCAGGGCGGGCACGATCACCAGGGCCAGCAGGGCGTAGCCGCCCGTCCACACCGCCGCGCCCAGCACGTGCCCATAGCGGACCAACCACCCGATCACCTCGGTCATGGGGTCACGCCGTCGGCGATGCGCCGCACGATCACCCGTTCGCCGACCAGTGCCCCGATGGGACCGGCGGTGACCAGGATGGCCGCTGGGTACCACCAGCCCCACAGGCCATCCTGGGCGGCTGTGCCCGCCGTAACCAGCAGGATCAGGAAGTTGACCCCGTGCAGCGGCCCCAGGATATGCACCAGGCCCCTGGCCCCCGTGAACGCCGCCGCGACTAGCGTGACCAGCAGGACCAGGTCAAGCAGGGCCAGCCAGCGCACCAGGCGCAGCCGCCGCCCCACCGCGTCGTCGCGCGGCGCCCCAGTCATGGGCAAACCCCACCGGCGGGCCCTGAGCGGGCCACGCGGCCCACCGTGCGGCCTTGTAGGGTCATGGCGAACCATGGGCGTGGCGCTGACACGCCGAGCCGGCACGGCGCGCCGTCTGACGCCGCAGGGGAGACGCTGGCTGGGGCCATGATCGTGCTCCTTCCTCTACAGTGGACTGATAGAATATACGGTGGCCGCACAGGCCTGTCAAGGATACCGCCGCCCTCTTCCGGCCAGTTGGCGAGGTGTCCAAGTGTCACGGGGCCAGGCATGGCCTGGTGGTTCGTCAAGCCCAGGTTGACGCATTGCCCGCGGCCTCTGGCTGAGGCGATCAACGTGGCACATGACTGTTGACAGATCGCTAGCCTACAGGATCACCAGGCGGCGTGGCGAGATGCCTCAAGCATGCGGACATGGGCGCCCTGTCGGTCTCCTTCAGCGATCCGAGCGCTCTTGCCGTGGCGTGACGCACCTGATTCGCCACGGTACTGTGCCCCGCGGCCAGGCTGAGTCCGGCCCGCCGACCCCGTGCTATACTGGGCGCAGGCGGCGGCCAGACATGTCGGGGGGACAACGGAGAAGACGATGGTCGAGATACTGACGCGGGAGGCGGCGCTCAGCGACGAGGATCGGCTGTTCCTGCAAACGGTGGAAGATGACACTGAGGAGGCCCCCTGGATGGTCATGGGCACGCCCCAGGCCTGGTCGGCGTCAGGCCTGGCCTGGAGCCTGCGCATCTATGTGACCCAGGAGCGGCTGCCCTGGTTTGTGGCCAGCATGTTGCCCATCCTCTACCAACGCCCCGGGCTGCGCCGTCCGGGCCAGGTGGCCCCTGATGTGCTGGTGGCCTTCGTGGAGGATCGCGTGCGTTACTCGTACAACCTGCGGGAGGAAGGCGTCGTGCCCGCCTTTGTGCTGGAGGTGATCTCGCCGTCCAGTGTGCGGCAGGACACGATCAAGAAGCGGCGGCTCTACGAGTTGCTGGGGGTCCAGGAGTACGCGCTGTTCGCCCCCGAGCCCAGCGCCACGCTGCCCGCGCTGCAGGGCTATCGGCGTGGGGCGGAGGGGCGGTTTGTGCCCTGGCAGCCCGACGACCAGGGGCGGCTACGCAGCGCGGAGCTCGATCTCTACCTGGTAGCGGAGGGGCGCAGCGTCCGGGCCCAACAGCTTGATGGCACACCGCTGCTCACTCCCGAGCAAGCCGACCTGCTAGCCCACCAGGAGGCGGCAGCGCGTCAGCAAGCGGAGCTGCGGGCTGAGCACGAGGCGGCAGCGCGTCAGCAAGCGGAGGACGAGATAACCCGCCTGCGGGTGGAACTGCAACGCTACCGCCAGCCCGACTGAGGGATCAGCCAGCGACAGCCCCAGCGGCTGGCAGCGCGACGACTCCCTCCTCATCGGCCCACTGTGTCTGCTCGGCCAGGGGCAGGCGCACGGTGAAGACGCTCCCCTGGCCCACCTGGCTGACCACGGTGAGGTGCCCGCCATGAATCTCAGCACACCAGCGGGCGATAGCCAGGCCCAGGCCGGTGCCGCCTTCCGTGCGCGTGCGCGCTTCATCCGTGCGGAAGAAGCGATTGAACACGCGCGGCAGATCCTGCTCCGCAATGCCGCATCCGGTGTCCGCCACGTCCACCCGGGCCCACGGACCCTCTGTGGTCAGAATGACCCGCACCTTGCCGTCCGCCGGGGTGTACTTGATGGCGTTGCTGAGCAGATTGAGCATCAGCTGATGCAGCCAGGTGGGATCTCCCACGATGGTCACATCAGGGGGGAGCACGCTGTCCACAGTGATTGAACGGGCCGCGGCCACGCGGCTAATCCCGCCGATGGCGTCCTCAATGATCGCATCCAGGTAGAGGGTCTCGCGGGCTATCTCAGCCTGGCCGCTGTCGGCGCGGGCCAGCATGAGCAGGGCTTCGACCATTGCGCTCAAGCGCGTGACCTCCTCATTGATGCCCTGGAAGGTCTCCTCATACTCGGCGGCTGAGCGGGGGCGGCGCAGCAGCACATCCAGATCACCGCGCAGAATGGTCAGCGGCGTGCGCAGTTCGTGCGATGCGTCGGCCACGAATTGGCGCTGCTGGGTAAAGGCATGTTCAAGCCGATCGAGCATATCATCGAAGGTACTGGCCAGACGGCCGATCTCATCATCACGCGCTACCATACCTAACCGCTCGTCCAGGTGACCTGCCTTGATCTCTTGAGCGATGCGGGTGATCCGCTCCAGCGGCCCCAGGGCATGACTGGCCAGCAGACTACCGCCGAACGCGGCCCCGGTGAGCAGAGCTGGCGTGGCCAGAGCCAGCAGGAGCAGCAAACGGTTGAGGTGCGCGTCAATGCCACGTAACGAATGCACAATCTGCACCGCGCCAACCACGTGCCCGGCGTCATCGCGCAGGCCGGCTGAATACACGCGCAGCCGATCTACCGTGGTGTAGTTGTCATGGCCGCCAAGGGCGGCCAGCACGGGTTTGCGCTGCCAGGGCAGCTTTGTGGCCCCGGACACCGTCTCGGCCAGACGTCCGTTGGCATGAAAGAGGTAGACCGCCGTCTCCGCCTCGGCGGCGGGCGCATCAGCGTTCTGGTAGCGCACGCCATCGGGATCAACACGGACCTGACTGGCCACGGTCTCGGCCCGCGAGGAGAGGGTCATGTCTACTGAGTCAAAGAGGGAAGAGCCTTCATGGACATAGATAATCGTGCTAAACACGATCAGCACAAGGCCCAGGACAAGCAGGTACCACAGGGCCAGCCGCAGCCGCAGCGATGTGGGGTGCAGGCGGCGCATGGTCATGCCCTGATCGTGTAGCCCACACCGCGCACTGTGTGGATCAGTGGTTGGTCGCGCCCGGCGTCCAATTTCTTGCGCAGGTAGCGGATGTACACATCAATCACGTTGGAGTCGCTGTCAACATCCATGTCCCAGATCTGCTGGGCGATCTGGGTGCGCGTGAGCACCTGGCCGGGGCGGCGCATCAGCAGAGCGAGCAGCGCATACTCCTTATTGGTCAACTCAATGGAGTCGCCGCCCCGCCGCACGTCGTGGCTGATGGGGTCCAGGGTGAGATCGGCCACACTCAAGATGGGTGAGCGGGCCAGCGCCTGGCGCCGGGTCAGCGCGTTGACCCTGGCCACCAGCTCATCAAACGAGAATGGCTTGGTCAGGTAATCGTCGGCCCCGCTATTCAGCCCGGCCACCTTATCATGGACGCTGTCCTTTGCCGTGAGCATCAAGATAGGGGTGGCCACATTGCGCTGGCGCAGGTCATGGCAGACGGCCAGGCCGTTCCGGCGCGGTAACAGGATATCCAGCAGGATCACATCGTAGTCGTTGGTGGTGGCCAGCACGATTGCCTCATCGCCGTCCGTCGCGACATCCACGGCGTGGCCTTCTTCTTCAAGGCCACGCCGGATAAAGCGGGCAATCCGCGCCTCGTCCTCCACCACCAACAGCCGCATGGTCAGGTCCTCATGTGGGGTCAACGGACGGCCATGTCCAAGCCCGGCCCTCCTATAGAGTGTAGAACCGCGCGACCCACCCGGCAATAGCGGGGGCCTGGGCGGCTGAGCGGACCAAGATGAGAAAAATCTCATAGTCGCTTCAGCAGCGCTTAATCTTGGCTGGCTATGCTAGTACTATAGGTTGCGCGTGGACCCCCTGCCCCACATGGCGTGGTGGCCCACGCCGACCCTGACCATGGAACATGCCAAGCCAGGAGGAACACCTATGCGCCGCGTCAGCGTGCTGATTCCGCGGCAGGACGAGGCGGTTGCCGCGCCGACGCCTGGCGCCCACCCGCCGCGCGCTCATCCGCCCTTCGATCAGCCCCACGCGCTCCGGGCGCGGCGCGGCGCGCCAGCCACCCACCCCGTTCATGCCACCAAACGCAAGGTCGCCCGGCCACGGCGGCGCGTGGGGCGCGTGGTTGGCGCTATCCTGCTGGCCCTGATGGGCAGCCTGGCTGTGCCGGGTGTGCGCAACTTTCTGGTCGACCTTGTGCTGTATAACCCGGATAACCTGCTGCCCGTCCAGGAGGCCAACACTGTACAGCGCACCGTGCATGTGGCCTGGGGAGTGCTGAAAATCTCCGTGCCAGTCAGGCGCGGCACGATTGTCTCCTATGCGTTGGGCAGTGCGGTTCTGGCGCGTCAGCCTGTCCGCACAATCTACCTCTACCTGCCGCCGGGCTATAGCCAGCCAGCGAACAGGGGCCGCCACTACCCCGTGGTCTATCTGCTGCACGGGGCGCCCGGGGGACCCCAGGACTGGCTGCGCGGCGCGCACGTCAACGTGATCGCCGACGAGTTGATCGCCGCCGGTCAGATGCAGCCGGCTATTCTGGCCATGCCCGACGGCGACGGCGGGCAGTGGCGCGATTCGGAGTACGTCAACAAGTTTAATGGTCGGGACCGCGAGATGGATTACCTTGTATCTACCGTGGTCCCCTGGGTGGACCGCCACTTCCGCACCATCCCGCACGGCGCCGGCCGGGCGATAGGCGGCCTGAGCATGGGTGGCTTCGGGGCCTACAATGTCGGTTTGCACCACCCGACGGTCTGGCGCACCCTGTTCAGCATTAGCGGCTATTTTGCCGCCGATCGGGGCGAGGTGTTTGGGGCCAACGATCCGCTGGGCCGCAACCGGCGGTTCCGGCTGGCCAACAGCCCGACCCACTACATCGCCGGGGTAGCCGGCGTGCGGCGCATGCATCTGTTAATCGAAGACAGCACGGCCGACTGGGGCGGCTATACGCAGAAGGCGCTGGCCTTCGACGCTGAACTGACGCGGCTGGGCATCCCCCACACGCTGGACCTGCACCATCCCAGCGGCCTGGTGATCTGGGATCACTCCTGGGCCTACTGGAAGCTGGCCCTGCGCAATGCGCTGATCTATTGCAGCAACAGTTTTGGCCACTGATCGAACACGGGAGATAATCAATGAAGATTCGCCGGATATCCCTGGAGTGGCTGATTGCCGCGCTGGTGACTGCCATGGGCCTGCTCACCATCGTCGCGGCCCTGCTTGGGCCCGATCGCCTACGTCTGGAACTGCTCTCTTCGTGGATTCCCCTGTATCTGCCTGGGGCCAGCCGCCCGGTTGGCCTGGTGGCTGGCGTCTTCCTGATTATGCTGGCCGGCGGCCTGGGCCGGCGCAAGCGGCAGGCCTGGGCGGTAGCGCTGGCGCTGCTGGCCGTGGCGGTGTTCGCTCATCTCCAGCTAGGGTTCCACCTGGCCGAGGCTGCCACTGCGGTTGGCCTGCTGGTCGTGTTGCTGGCGATGCGGCGGCGCTACGAGGTGGGTAGCAACAGGCGGTCGCTACGCTGGGGCTATGCAGTCTGGGCCGCCGCCCTGGCTGTGCTAACCACCGGCCTGGGTCTGGGACCGGCCCTCCACCACCCGTGGTTGGCGCCCGCCCTGGTGTGGCTCGGCGGGGCGTTGCTGCTCTATGGCCTGTTCGCCGTGCTGCGGCCAGCGCTGGCTATCGTGCCGGCAGCGCCGGGCGAGCGGCGGCACGCCGCGGAGGCCGTGAGCGCCTTTGGCCTCAGCGCGATCAGCCCGTATGCCCTGGATGGCGACAAAGCCATCTTCAGCGGCCCACACGATAGCGGAGTCGTCGCCTACGCCGTTGCCTCGGGTGTGGCCATCACCGCCGGTGATCCCATCGGCCCCGCTGGCCAGCGGGAGGAGCTGCTGGATGCATTTTTGCTGCACTGTCGGCGGCAGGGCTGGACGCCCGCGTTCTATCAGATCCTGCCCCAGGAGATAAATCACTATCACCGCCGTAGCCTGGGTTTGCTCAAGATCGGTGAGGACGCCCTGATTGACCTGCCCTCCTTCTCCCTGGCGGGCAAGAAGATAGCCAACGTGCGCCACTGCGTGACCCATTGCCAGCGCGCTGGATTGAACGTGGTAGTCTACGACGATGGGGTGACCGACATGGCCGCTCTCAACGCGCTGGAGGCTATCTCAACCTCCTGGCTCTCCGCGAAGACCGGCGGTGAGATGGCTTTTTCGCTGGGCGCCTTCAGCCGGGAGGCGCTGCGCCAGTGCCCCGTGGCCGTGGCCACCGACGACACGGGGCTGCCCGTTGCCTTTGCCACCTTCCGCCGTTATGGCGGGCACTATGGCGTGGCCCTCGACCTGATGCGGCGGGCCAGCAATGTGCCCAGTGGCACGATGGACTACCTGATTGCCCAGGCCCTGGAACACTTCAAGGCGCGCGGCGTCGCCGTGGCCAGCCTTGGTCTGGCCCCGCTGGCCAACACGCGCGAGGGGGCGCACGGTCCAGTGGCCCAGGGCATGGGCTACGCGATGGAGTGGGTGTTCACTAACCTGAACGGCGTCTACCGCTATAAGTCGCTCTACTTTTTCAAGCGCAAGTTCAACCCGCGGTGGGAGCCCCGCTATCTGGCCTATCCCGGGGCCGCCGCGCTGCCCCACGTGCTCTATGCGCTGGTCCGCGTTCACCTGCCCGGCGCGGCGGTCGCGCTGCCAGCCTGGATGCGGCGGTCCAGCAGCGAGCACAAGGCGTCGGTGGCGCTACGCCCTGCGCGTGAGGGGGCCGAGGGATGAGCCCAACAGGCCGTACTACCCTGATCCTCCTGGCGCTGGTCGGCGGATTAGGCTTGCTGGTCTCTGGCTTTTCGCTACGCCAGGCCGCCCCGGGACCCTGGAAATTGCCGCTGACGCCCCCGGTCGGCGCCCAGGTGATCGTGGCCGTGGGCGACAGTATCACTTTTGGCCTGCATGATCGGCAGCAGGCTGGTGGCTGGGTGGCCCGCCTGGCCGATCGTCTACACATCGATTATCCTGGCGTGGCCTTCAACGTTGTCAACGCGGGCGTCAATGGCGATACGGCGGCCGGCGTGCTCAAACGGCTCGACCATGATGTGCTCGCCCCCAAACCGCGCCTGGTCATCCTGTCTATCGGCACAAACGACTTCGACTACGGTGTGCCGACCGCATCGTTTCGCTACACGCTAACTCGGGTGATCACCCGCCTGCGCGCCGCCGATGTGCCGGTTCTAGCCGTGAGCATGCTACCCATCGCCGGGCTCTCGCCCCAGAAGCTAGCCGCTGAGAGCGTCTACAACGCCAACATCTCCCGCGTGGCCGCCAGTACGGGGGCTGGTTACCTTGACGAGTTCGACCGCTGGCTGGCCCTGGGCAGCGCCGAGTTGAAGCGACTGCGCGACGACGCCGAACACCCCAACCCGATCGGCTACCGCTTGCTTGCCGGCAGCATGGCCGCCTTCCTGGAGACGCAATATCTCACCCCGTATGGCCAGGTTATGGATCCGCCTGATCGGCCCAGCTCTGATCTGATGCCCGGGGCCAGCATTGACGCAATGACCGGGTGGCAGACCACCGCCGTACACACGAACTCCAACACCGGTGTCTCGGTGGTGGTCACCACCACCAACGGCATCAGCCTGACCGTCAGCGGGCGCACTGATCGGGCTGGCCTGTTCGTGGTGCATAACCCCAAGCTGGACAACTAAGATGGGCAGACAACAGGCAGAACACTTGGGGTTACCCATTGACCCAAGGCCGACATGGGGCAGCGGCGGGAGGGCGCCCGTTGTGGCTATCCTGTCCGCCGAGACCGGTTCCGGCCATCACACGGTGGCCCATGCCTTGGCTCACGAGGTGCAGCGGCGCTCAGGCGGCGCGGTGCGCGCGAGGGTGATCAATGCCTTCGCGGGGGACCGGCGTCGCTCATCATGGGGCGGCATCGTCGAGGAGACCTACGGCACGACCATCGTCCACGCTCCCGCCCTGTGGGGCGCTTTCTACCGGGCGACCAACCGTCCGTGGCTTCTAGAGGCCGCCGCCAGCGGTCCGGCGCGCTGGGCGGTGCGTCACATGAGCGCTCTGCTGAGCGCTACACAGCCTGATCTCGTGGTAGCAGCCCATCCTCTGGCCCTGTGGCTGGCTGCCCATGCCCATGCTGCCGGCGACCTACCTGGTGGCCGCCATGCGCCCCTATGGGCACTGGTGACCGACCTTGTGTCTATCCATGCCGCCTGGCGGCAACCTGGGGTCGAGCGCTATATCGTGGGCTGCCCTGAGAGCGTCACCAGCCTGGCCCGATGGGGCTTGCACCCCGAGGATATCACCGTGGCTGGCTTGCCGATAGACCGCGCGTTTGGCCAGATTGGCGCACTCAGCAGCGCCCATGATCCAGGTCGTCGGCTGGAGACCGTTCTGGTAATGGGCGGTGGCGATGGCGCGGGCGGCGTGGTCGAGGTGACCCGGACGATCCTGCGCTCGGGCCTGCCGCTGGGGGTGATCGCCATCTGTGGTCGAAATCAGCGCGCCTACAGCCTGCTGCGGGCCTGGGGCGATGCTGGAGGACGCCTGCGGGTCTACGGCATGGTTGACGGCGTGGCTCCGCTGATGGCCCGCGCCGACGTGGTGATTACAAAGGCTGGGTCGGTGACCATCGCCGAGGCCGCCGCCGCCGCGCGGCCCATCATCATCTCGGCCACGGTGCCGGGCCAGGAGAGTGGTAATGGGGCGCTACTGGCGCGGTACGGCGCTGGCCTGGTCGCCCATGGCCCGGCCAACGTGGTGGGGGCCCTGCGGCTGCTCCACCAGTATCCGGCGCGCCTCACCGCGTTGGCCCACGGGTGCCGCCTGCTGGCCCGCCCCCAGGCAGCGGAGACGGTGGCCATGGCCGTGCAGGCCCGGCTGGGCGCCTCGGGGGGGCTCGGCCATCACGACGCGGCATACGCCCCGGCCGCGGAGAACTCCAACGTATGAAAGGGCTGTTCTTGTTTGTGCCGCTGATGATTGGGCGGATCTGGACCAGCGCGGTGGCCGATCAGCGGGCCGTGCGCTTCAACCTGCGTTTGCTGATCACGTTGACGGTGCTGTGTAGCGTCCCTGAGATTGTCCATGGCCTCGCACTGTATGGCCAATCCACGGCGGGCGGGCGCTGGTTTTGGGGCTACGTTGCGCTGCTTGGCGGGGTCGAGCTGATCGGCGCCCTGGCCCTGGCCTGCCGCCGACGACTCGGCGGCTGGCTGATCGTGGGGGCCGCCGTCGGCTTTTACGTGGAGGCGGCCCTGGGTCTGGCCGGGTTTGACCGCACCGTTGTGACCGCCGTGATCTACGCCGTGTGTATCCCCGCCGAGGCGTGGGTGATCTGGTTTCTGACCCACAAACGGGTGCAAGAACACCTGGCCGGCTGGCGCCGTGGCCTGCGGAGATCGCCTGCGCCGCGGGCTGCCCAGCCGCATGGCCAGGAAGGAGGCGCCCCGACATGATCGTGTCCAACATGACAGCGCCAGGGGCTGGCTACCCGTCCCTGGCCGCTCGGTTTGCTCGCCCTATCAGGCAAGAAGGACGGCTCGTGATGTCTCGCCTCCGTGTGGTCGTGTGCGCCATCGGTCTTGTACTCCTCGCTCTGCTAGCGCGGACCGGCCTACCCATATTGGCCGGCGCGGGGCACACTGGCGGCCGGGTGGTCCCGGTGGCACTCCCGCTGCCGGCTGGCCTGCATCAGCCGCGCTGCCTGGGTGTAGGGCACAGCCTGGCCCTGCCCTTCGGCGCCGTGGCGCCCGCGGCGGGGGCTGTGTACGAAGGCTCCGTGGTCAGTGCGGCGCTGCATGGCCGGGCGCGAGCCTATGAGATTTATCTGCCGCCCGGCTACAGCGATCCGGCTAACGCCGCGCTGCGCTACCCGGTGGTCTACCTGCTGCATGGCGCGCCGGGCGGGCCGACCGATTGGCTGTGCGCTGGCGCCGCGGCCCGCACGGCCGATAGGGCAATCCAGGCCAAACGCCTGCCGCCGCTGATCCTGGTCATGCCCGATGGTAATGGAGGCCGTGGGCGGGACACCCAATACGTAGACAAGTTTAATGGCCGGGACAACGAGATGGACTATCTGGCTGTCGACATGGTCCACTATATAGACGCGCATTACCGCACCCTGGCCGACGCCGACCACCGCGCCCTGGTGGGCTTCTCAGCGGGTGGCTACGGCGCGATGAACGTGGGCCTGCACTACCCCAATGAGTTCCACGCCATCGGCAGCCTCTCCGGCTACTACGTGGCCCTGCGTAGCGAGGTCTATGGGGCGAACGATCCCTTTGGACATGGACGGGCCTTTCGCCTGGCCAACAGCCCCTACGACTACGCGGCGTCCGTCGTCGGCGTGCGCCACCTGCGCCTGCTGATCGCGGACACAACCGACAACCTGCCCTACACGCGCTATGCGGTGCAGTTCGACGCGCGGCTGACCCAGTTGGGCATCCCCCACATCTTTCAGCTGTATCAATCGTCTCATCTGGGCCATGGCCACGATTGGCGCTTTTGGGCCGCGCATCTGCAATCCGTGTTAGGCATCATTGAGGGCAGGCGCCCGCGCTAAAGCTGCTGGTCGGGCGGCGCCGGCTCGGCGCCAAGGCTGGCGATGAACAGGCGGACCACAAGCGCCACCAGCCACTCCATACCTCGTGGAGTGGCTGGATGGGCCGCGCTTGAGGGCGAGGAGGCGGCGCGGGCCGCGGCTCACCGTCCTGAAACCTGACCGATCCCTATCAGGGGCCAGTCACGATGAAGAGGCTGGCCGCGATGTTGCCGCTGGTCTGGCCGACACAGGTCACGGCGTAGATGCCCGGAGGCGTGCCGGGTACGGCGAACCCCAGCCCGCTAAAGCCGCCCTGGCCGGTGGCCGTGGCGCCGCCCAGGAGGAGCGCGCCCGGCGCCCCCCAGTAGGCCCTGATCGTCTCCCCGGCAGCGAAACCCACGCCGCTGACGGCGTTGAGGGTGCCAGCGGGGCCGAAGCTACGCGTCAGGAACGTAGCCGGGCGGGTGTACACCTCGGTGTCGGGGGCAGGTGTTTGCGGATCGTTGCCGCCGACCACCAGGACCCGCCCACTGGGCAGTAGGGTGGCCGTGTGCGCGGCGCGCGCCGCGGCCATGCTGCCGGTGAAGGTCCACCTATTGGTCTGGGGATCATAGAGTTCGGCGGTTGGCGTATCGAAGCAGAAGCCAAACTCGGAGTCACAGACATTGAGACCGCCCGTGACCAGCACCTGGCCGCCGCGTAGGAGCAGCCCGGCCCCGCTGGCCCGCCCCGTGTGCAATGGGGGCGGCGACGGTCCAGCTATTCGTCAACGGGTCGTAGATCTCGGTGCTATAGACATCCCGAAAAAGAATTGGACTAGGCGGCGGTCGCCACCGCACTGAGTTCCTCAAGGTAGGAGCGCATGACCCGCAGGACAGCGGCGGGCGCGTGGGTGAAGTGGGTCAGACCTTCCTCGACCGCAGCGACAAGCGACTCGAAGGTGGGGAAATAGCGGTTGTGGGTGGTACGGCTTTTCATCGCCTTCCACAGATGCTCAATGGGATTGTCGTCGGGGGAGTAGGAGGGGAGTTGATAGACGCTCAGGCGGTCAGCATGCCGCGCGATGAACTCTTGGGTGGCGACCGCCGTGTGGTACCGGGCGCCATCTTGGATCACGATCAGCGGCTGCGTCGTGGTCGTCAGTACCTGCTCCAGGAAGGCGCAGTAGGTGGCGGCGGTGAAGCGCTCCGTTTGCCCGCGCTGGAAGAAGCGCCCGGTGACGGAGTCAATCAGGCCAAAGACCTTGTAGGCTTTGCGCTTGCCACAGGTTTGGATCACGGGCTGCTCGCCCCGTTGTGCCCAGGTAGAGCCCAAGGAGCCCCACTGGGCAAAGCTCGCCTCGTCGCCAAAGAGGAGCAGCGCGCCCCGCGCCCGCGCCTGACGCACGATCGCAGGCCACTCCTCCTCCCGCCACTGCCGTCGCCGCTGCGGGTCGAGATGATCCGAGACGAAGCGCGCCTTCTGATAGGAATAGCCCAGGTTCGCCAGCAGCACCGCCAGGTCATGCACGGTGTAGAGCACGCCGAACTCCCGGTAGATCAGATCCTGGACCAGTGCGCTGCTCCAGCACCCAGTCGGGCACCCCGCCGCCAGCGGCCCCGCCGCCAGCAGCGTCACCAGCCGTGCCTTCTGCGTCGGCGTCAGTTTGGGCGGGCGACCCGGCGACCGGCGGTACCGCAGGCTGGCCAGGCGGCGCAGCACAAACGCCTGCAGCCAGTTGTACACCGTGCTCGCGCTCACACCCACGTTCTCCGCCACCTGCGCTACGGGCTGGCGCTGCCCCACTTCCAGCAGCGCTGTCACCCGCCGGATCACTCGCGGGTCCCCGTCTCGAAACGCCTGCCGCCGCACCTGCTGCAACGCCGTGACGGTCGCCCCGCAGAACTGTACGCTCATCTCCATGGGATACCTCCTGTTGCACTCCCTCTGTGGACCTCTGTGCTTCAGGCTACGGTATCCCCCACTTTTTGTCAGCTGGTCTCCAGTTCTTTTTCGGGATATCTATAGCCCAGCGGCGCGGCGCGTTGATCGTCTGGCGTCCTGCGCCGCCTGGCCCCAGGCAGGCCCTGTCACTGGCGGAGGCGGTCACGCGCGCCCTGGAAGACCACCTCGCGGCGGAGTAGGGCTGAGACGCCGGCTACTCGTGCTGGCGGTAGCGTTGTAGTTCCGCGCGCAGGCGGGCCACCTCGTCTTCGGCCTGCTGTCGCGCCGCCGTTTCTTGCTGAGCCCGCAGGTCCGCCTGCTCGGGGGTGAGCAGCGGTGTGCCATCGAGGCGTTGAGCCCGGATGTCGAGCCCCTCAGCCACCAAGTCGAGGGCCAGCACAGCGCTGCGTAGCCGCCCCTGGTCGTCGGGCTGCCAGGGCACAAACCGCCCCTCCGCCCCACGCCGATAGCCCTGCAGCGCGGGCAGCGTGGCGCTGGGCTCGGGGGCGAACAGCGCGTACTCCTGGACCCCCAGCAACTCGTAGAGCCGCCGCTTCTTGATCGTGTCCTGCCGCACACTGGACGGCGAGATCACCTCCAGCACAAAGGCGGGCACGACGCCTTCCTCCCGCAGGTTGTACGAGTAACGCACGCGATCCTCCACGAAGGCCACCAGCACATCAGGGGCCACCTGGCCCGGGCGGCGCCGCCCGGGGCGCTGGTAGAGGATGGGCAACATGCTGGCCACAAACCAGGGCAGCCGCTCCCGCCTGACATAGGTGCGTAGGCTCCAGGCCAGGCCCGAGGCTGACCAGGCTTGCGGCGTGCCCATGACCATCCAGGGCGCCTCCTCAGTGTCATCTTCCACCGTTTGCAGGAACAGCCGATCCTCGTCGCTGAGCGCCGCCTCCCGCGTCAGTATCTCGACCATGGCCCCCTCCGTTGTGCCCCGGTGTGTCTGCCTGTCCCCTGCGCCCAGTATAGCACTGGCCGCTCATCCGAGCCTGTGAGCCTGGCGCTGACCAGCACGCGGAGCACAGCGCTGCTCTGTTGGTGATGTGTACATCAGCCGTCTGACTGCCTCCGACTACTGCTCGGATGGGTGGTCAGGCTCCAGCCAGTCCAGGAGGTACGGCGTGGCGAGATACGCCGCGCGCTTGTGGGCGGTGAGGCGGTCCAGCGCGGCAGGTTCAATTAGTCGGAAGCCTGCACGATCAGTGCCCAGGCGTTGGCTGTGGCCCATAGGAGGTAGATCAAGATGGTGAGCACACAAGCCAGAGAAGGCCACCGAACCGGTGTAGCAGCAGACTGGCGCCGGCCACAGGGATGGCCAGGGTGGCCAGGGACCTGCCACTCCGCTGCCCGGTACGCATACTCCATACCGCCAGTATACGGCCAGACGATGGTGGTGGGACCGGAGACAATATGCGAATGTGGGTCACGATCATACAGGGGAGTGGCGTTTGATCGGCCTGGACGGCTCAAGATCAGCCAGGAAGTCTTCACCGACCTCCCTAATAGCCGGGTCAGCGTGTTGGGCAGCACGGGTGGCCAGGCGCAGCGCAAGATCACGACGTATGCGCTTGTATAGTTCCAGGAGGCCAGCGTACTCCTCGTCGTCGTTGCGCATAAGGAGCGGCTCGGCGTGGCTTTCGATGTTCTTCTCCAGCCAGTCGCGGCCCATGGACAGGATGATGTTGCGCGCCTGCCTGGTCAATCCATGCGTGAAGGCAGCCAACTCAAGCAGATCAGGGAGCAGTTGTTGCTTCTCCCGCGTGGGCAGGAGCGCAGCAACGCTCAGCGCGGCGGATCGCTCAGCCGGTTCATGCAGTCCGTTGCGGACAGAAGACAGGCGTGACGAGTGATCAGACAGAAGCGTCATCCGCGTGCTTACATAGTCGCGGCCATCAGCCTTTACACCAAGTTCTGGTGGAAGTCTGGTCCCTTTGGGTACATGATAATAGTGCCCGCTCACTGGGGCTAATCTCGGGTTGCCAAATGTAGAAGCTCCTTGTGGAGGATCAAGTGGCCCAACCATGCCGCTACCATTATATAGTGACCACTATTATAGGGGGCAGGAGGCGCGGAGCAGGTAGTCAGGCGAGGGTAGGTTGGGAGGGGTCAGGCGGGGAACGCTCAGGTGGGCTACTATAGAGCAGGCATGATGCGCTGACTAGCCAGTCTGGCCACTGCTCCATAGCGCGGTGGCTGGCGCTGGTGCGGGCAGGTGGGCGTGACCTGGGGGGAAGGTGGAGACGATGATCGCCCGCATGCGGGAGCCGGCCAATGCGCTGATCCACCTGGCCGGCAGCCTGTGCTCGGCCATTGCGTTGGTCGTGCTGGTACGTATTGGCCTGGCTACGGGCAACCCGCTGGCCCTGATCAGCCTGAGCGTCTATGGGGTCAGCCAACTGGCCCTCTATCTGGCCAGCACGCTGTACCACGGGCTGCGCATCTCCACGGCGGGCATGGAGCGGCTGCTACGCCTGGATTGCGTCCTGGTGTTCATCTATATCGCGGGCGCCTACACGCCGGTCTGCCTGATCGCCCTGCGCGATGGCTGGCGCTGGGGCTTGCTGGTGGCCGTGTGGTCGCTGGCCGTGGTCGGCCTGATCGCCAAGCTGGCCTGGATGGACGCGCCCCTGTGGCTCTCCACGCTGCTCTATGTGGCCCTGGGCTGGGTGGCCCTGGCCGCCTTCCCCGGGTTGGTCCAGGCCGTGCCGCCCGCCGGCATCTGGTGGTTCGTCGCGGGGGGGCTGGTGTTCACCGGGGGCGCGGTGATCTTTGTGCTGGACCGCCCCTGGCCGTGGCCCGGTGTGTTCGAGGCGCACGCGCTGTGGCATCTGTGCGTGGTGGGTGGCAGCGCCTGCTGCTTCTGGGCCATCGTGCGCTACATCGCGCCGCTGGCCTCAGCCGTGTCGTAGTAGCGGGGCGCCGCTGGGTGGAGTGGGAGGCGCGGATGGCCTATCGAATCATCCTGGTGGGGGTGGGTCCCCACGGCATCGGGGCGGCCTGGCTGCGGGCCATTGAGCTATCGGCGGAGTGGACCCTGGTGGGCGTGGTGGACGCCAACGCGGCGTATTGCGATCAGGCCGCCCGGGCCGCCGGGCTGCCCGCCGAGCGCTGCTTTGGCACGGTCGGCCAGGTGGTGGCTGCCGTGGAGAGCGACGCGGTCGCTATCGCCGTGCCCTCGCCGCTCCACGCCGCCCTGTGCGCCGAGGCCCTGCGGGCAGGCCGGCATGTGGTGGTGGAGAAGCCGTTCACCGTCGAGTTCGCCGATGCGCGGGCGCTGTGCCTGCTGGCCGAGGGGTGCGGCGTGCGGCTGATGGTCAGCCAGAACTACCGCTATATGGGCGTGCTGGGGGCACTGCGCGACGCCCTGGCACAGGGGCTGATCGGGCCGCCAGAGTACGTGGCGCTGAGCTTCGATTGCCTGTGGCCGCCCCGGCCCTACCAGCGCGAGATGCGCGACCCCATGCTGCTGGAGATGGCTATCCACCACCTGGACGCGCTACGCTTTGTGCTAGCCGACGAGGCGCGTCGTGTGCGGGCGCACACCTGGCGGCCGGCCTGGTCGAGCTATGGTGGGGCCACCTGGGTGGAGGCCCAGTTTACCTTTAGCCAGGGAGTTCAGGTGGCCTACCACGGCAGCCTGGAGTCGCCGGGTCTGCGCTCACCCTGGCTGGGCCTGTGGCGCATTGTGGGCCAGTCGGGGGCGCTGCACCTGGCCGATCTGGGCAGCGGGTACGGCCTCTATGTCAGCCGCGACCCCGACGTGGTCGAACTGGCCCGCGCGGCCGGCGAGGGCGACGCCGACCCGGGCCGGGCTATCGCCGGCACGCTGGCCGAGTTCGCCGCCGCCCTGCGCGAGGGCCGGCGACCCCAGAGCGACGGCCGGGACAACCTGCGCACGCTGGCCATGGCCCACGCGGCGAGCCGCTCCTCAGCACTGCAACGGGCCGTTGACATTGAGGCTGAGTTCCCCTTCAGAGAGCCTTATACATGATTGTGGTGGCGTCGAGACGGGGCTCAAACGGATCGCGGCAGTAGCCCGGGATGACCCCCGCCGTGCTGTAGCCCAGCGATGTATAGAGTGGCGCGGCGGCGTCGCCGGTGCGCGTGTCCAGGGTGAGCAGGCGGCGTCCCAGGTGGCTGGCGTGGCGCTCAAGCTCGGCCATCAGCGCCCGCGCGATACCCTGGCGGCGGAACTGGGGGTGGACCAGCAGCTTGCGCACCTCGGCGCGGTGGGTCTGGTTGGGCGGTGTGTCGTAGTCCAGCTGCACTGACCCGACGATGGCAGACCCCTGGTGGCCCACCAGCAGCAGGCGCGTGCCGTCGCGCACCGCCGGCAGCACCTTATCGCGCCAGAACGCCTCGCCCTCGCCCGCGGTCATCGGCAGCACAAAACCGATGCTGGCCCCATCATGGACGCAGGCGCATAGCAGGTCGCCCAGGTCGGCCAGCCGGGCGGCGATGTCGTCCGCCGTGTAGACCGCGATTGTGACGCGCCAGTCCGTGGTCATACTCCCAGCCCTGCTTGTCGTGGTGTCCATGCGGTGATCACACCTCCGTCACTTCGTGGCTCTGGTGGGTATACGGCGATCATGCCCCCTCACACAATAAACAAGATGTATCTGGCCGCGCAGTGGTCAGAGGTTGCAAAAGCGCTGGGACCGGAGAGCTGGTAGCGCAGGCAGTCGCCGGGTCGCAGATCGTAGGTGTGGCCGCCGACGCTAACGGCCAGTTGACCCTCGATCAGCAGCAGATGATGTTCCAGGCCTGGCCGGGGCGGACGGTCGTAGGTGATGCGCGTGCTGGGGGCCAACTCGTTCTCCAGGGCCTCGCCGGCCAGCGTGTGCGCGGGCGGGGAGACCGAGCGCCGCCGGAACCCTACCGTTGGATCCACCCACACCTCCTGCTCGGCGCGGCGGATCAGCGGGGCAAAATCATCCTCAACCATACGCATCAGCCGCGACATAGGCAGGCCATAGGCCGCGCACAGCTTGCCCAGTACGGCGGTCGTGGGGCTGACCTCGCCGTTCTCCAGCCGGGAGAGGGTGGCGCGGCTGACCGCGCCGCGGCGGGCCAGCTCGTCTAGCGACCAGCCGCGTTCAGCGCGCAGGCTTTTGAGGCGCTGGGCGATCCGCCGGTCTATATCTATAGAGGCGCTATCGGTGGGCTCATCTCTCATATACGGGATTATATCCCATATATGGAAGGAAATCAAGAGCCGCGTCGAAGTTCCTGAGAGGGAGCAGGTGGTCGAGACCACAGCGGGCATGCCAACCCAGGCCTCGGCCAGCCGGCCCACCCCCGTTACCTATCCGGCTGCCATCTTGCCATTAATACTCATGAGTAGTATTATAGGCAGTGAGCGGGGACGAACGGGCGCTCAGGGCTGCCGGGGCGGATGTTGGATCGTTGTAGGGGCGTCCCTGTGTGGGCGCCCTGGCCTGCCACCAGTGGCGGCCGCGCTGGCCTGTGATGATGGTGTGGCGGGTGAGGAGGTGTCTGGTCATGGCGACAGATGGTGATCTGGGCGCGGCCCTGGCGGTGGCCATGGAGGCCGCGCGGGAGGCCGGCGCCCTGCTGCTGGCTGAGTTCCTGCGCCCCGGCGGGCCACGGGGCACGTTGGCCGGCCACGCCCACGCCCACGCCGACGAGCGGGCCGAGGCGCTGATCCGCGCCCGCCTGCTGGCGGCCACGCCGGGCTGGGGCTATCTGGGCGAGGAGACGGCGGGTACTCCCGTGGCCGGTGATGGCCGCCACCTGTGGTTGGTTGACCCCAACGACGGCACCCGGGCCTACCTGAAGGGCTTCCGGGGCAGTGCCGTCTCCATCGGCCTGCTGCGCGACGGCACGCCCGTGCTGGGCGTAGTGTTCGCCTACGCCGCGCCGGACAACCGGGGCGACCTGTTCGGCTGGGCCGAGGGGTGCGGCCCCCTGCGGCGCAACGGCCAGCCGGTAGACCGGCCGCCTTGGAGCGCGGCGCTGAGCGCCGAGAGCGTCGTGTTGGTTAGCCAGTCCGCCGACCGCGCGGCGCTACGGAACCTGCTGTGCTCCGCGCCAGCCCGCGTGCGCGCCGAGGCCAGCGTGGCCTATCGGATGGCCCTGGTGGCCGCCGGCGAGGGCGAGGTGGGCGCCAGCCTGGCTGGGCCTGGGGGGTGGGACTACGCGGGCGGCCACGCCCTGCTGCGCGCCGTCGGCGGCGCCCTGCTGGATCAGGCTGGCCAGCCGGTGACCTACACCCGCTCAGGCGGCAGCTCCACCGCGTCGTGCTTCTTCGGCGCGCCCCACCTGGCCGGCCAGATCGCCCAGCGGCCCTGGGGCGATGTGCTGGGCCACCCGCCCCTGGCGCCGGGCGTACGCTGTTGGCCGGCGCCAGGCCGTACGGTCGCCGACGCCGGGCTGCTGGAGCGGGCGCAGGGCTGCCTGCTCGGCCAGCTGGCCGGCGACGCCCTGGGCGGCATGGTCGAGTTCAGCAGCGCCGCGGCGATCGGCCGCGCCTATCCTCACGGCCCCCGGGCGCTGGCGCCCAGCCCCGTGTGGCATACCCTGGCCGGCCAGCCCACCGACGACTCCGAGCTGGCCCTGGCCTTGGCCCGCACCTTGCTGACCCCACGCGGCTACGTGGACGAGCAGGCCGCCACCGCCTACGGCGCCTGGCGGGAGAGCGGGCCGTTCGACGTGGGCGGCACGATCGGCGCGGCGACGGGGGTCATCAAGGCGGCTCCGCCGGGGGGCAAGGCGCGGGCGGCGCGGGCGGCGGCCAGCCAGAGCAGCCAGGCCAACGGGGCCTTGATGCGCCAGAGCCCGCTGGCTATCTGGGGTCACGCCCAATCCCCTGAGGACCTGGCCCTGGCCATACGCGCCGACACCACGCTGACCCACCCCCACCCGGTCTGCGTGGAGGCGTCGGCGGCCTACGTGGTTGCCCTGGCTGCCACGATCCGCGAGGGCCTCACCGCCGAGCAAGCCTATACGGTGGCCTGTGACTGGCAGGCCCAGCACGGCGTGGAAGCCTCCGTGGGCGAGTCCCTGGCCGCCGCCCGCACGGGGCCACCCCAGTACGAGCGCCAGATGGGCTGGGTGCTGATCGCCCTGCACAACGCCTTCTATCAGGCCCTCCACGCGCCCACCCTGGAGGAAGGCACCGTAGCCACCGTCCTGGGAGGGGGGGACACCGACACAAACGCGGCCATCGCCGGCGCATTGCTGGGCGCTCTGCACGGCGCGCGGTCCCTGCCCAGCCAATGGCGGCAGGCCGTGCTGACCTGCCGCCCCCAGCTAGATGCCCCTGGTGTGCTACAGCCGCGCCCCCAAACCTACTGGCCGGTGGACGCGCTCACCCTGGCCGAGGCGCTGCTGGTCGCCGGCCACACCAGTCCCAGAGCCTCCAGCCCTAAGCCAGAACGCCAGAGCGAGCGCCTATAAAGGAACGCGCCCTGCAGATAACCGTCGCGCATCAGGGGCGCAGGCGGCCGGCGAGAGGCCCCGACCATGGCGCAACAGGGCAGCGGGCGCGGGGGGACGTCCCTACACACCGGGCGCGGCGGGTCAGGCGCTGGACGACACGGGCATAGCCCAAGTGCCCATAAGGGGACGCCCCTCCAGGGTGGGTCGCGTTGGGGCAGCAAAGGCGCGCTCTATAGTTCCGCGATAGCGGTGGCCGTGGCCGCGCCAGCCAGCAACCGCTCGATAGTCGCGCTATCGGCCACGGCGATGCGCTGCTCCAGGGCCGTGGGCACCTCCCCGAAGCGCGAGCGCACCACCAGACATAGCGCCGCGCGCTCCCCCTCGACCTTGCCTTGCTCGATACCCTCGGCCTTGCCCCGCTCAATGCCTTGCTCAATGCCCTGGCCGATCTCCTGCTCCAGCCACTCCCGTAATGCATTGGTCATCTTCAGTGCCTCCAACAGCGCGACCGCGACATCCCTCTCCAGATAAGTGTACGCCAAACCGACCATGGCGCCCACCGTCTGGGTGCGCTCCTCGGGGGGCAGGGTCTTGGTGGTGGCGATGGCCTCAGCCAGGACCTGCGCCAGGGGGGGCTGGCGCATCAGAGGCAGCAGGATCAGGTCCACGCGGTCGCCGGGGGTGAGGGCGTCACCCCCGGCGGCCACGGCGCGCAGGCGGGCCAGCACGGCGTCGCCGTCCTCGCGGCCCAGGAAGATGGAGGTGACGGTGAAGGTCAGGGCGCCCATGGCCAGGGTATTGGGGGCGCTGGTGATGCCCGCGCCGTAGAGCACGACGGTGTGGATGGGTACGCGGTAGCGACGGTAGGCCTCCCCAGGTTGTAGGCGGCGAAACGCAACAGATCGTCGGGGCGCTGGGTGGTCTGGAACTCCAGGTCCACTGCGGCCTTGTCTTCGAGGCGAAAGAGCAGGTCGGTGGCCTGCTCCCGCACCTCAAGCACAGGCTGGTCGGTGGGCAGGCTGGCCACGATGGGCGCGAAGGGTAGGCCGAAGCGCTGGAACAGGTGGCCGCCCAGGGCCTGGGCCACCCGCTTGAGGATGATGTCGTTGCTCTGCCGGGCCACCCGCGGATCGGCCAGCACGGGCTCCCTTCTCCGATCCTGGTGGTGGGCGCGGGGTCGCGCCCCTGGAGCCACTGTAACACAGGCTCACTGCCTGGGGGCCTTGGCCCGACACGCCGCCCAGGCAACGTATGCCGCTGTGTACTGTGGACTGTCAGGCGCCAACGTATGCAGTCATCCCGCCTCGCTCCAGAGAGGAAGGCCGCCAGATGTGACCACGTTATTCTTCGACGGATCCTTAATGGTGTGGAGCGTCGCCGGGCGCATCGTGAACCGCACGCCCCAGTCGCTAGTAGGGAGGCGCGGCTATGGCGACCATGCGCATGGAGGTCCAGGTCTCCCTGGGAATAGGCGCATCATAGTGAGGAGGCAGCGCGCAAGGCGCAACTGAACATCCGATCAGGGTAGGATAGGGGGAGAGAGTGTAGCGAGAACAAGGGGAGCGCGGGATGGTCGCACAAAAGAACCGCGGCGCATGACGATCAAGGAGTGGTGGGCCCTACTGGATCACAGCCCCGCCGCCCGGTACGAATATATAGACGGCTGGGTGTCTCTGATGGCTGGAGGCAGCCGCGTTCATGCGCGCATCGGCATGAAGGCCATTCGCGCCCTTGAAGATGCGCTTGAGGGGCGGCCGTGCTGGGCCTACAACTCCGACATGGCTACGCGCCTGGCGGCGACGCGCTACACCTTCCCCGACGCCAGCGTGACCTGCGATGCACGCGACCGCCCCACCGTTGAGGACAGAGAGATCGTTGCCCCACGGTTGATCGTTGAAGTGATCTCTGACACCACCGAGGCCTACGATCGCGGCGACAAGTTCAGCTATTACCAGGCGTGTCCAAGCGTGCGGGAATACGTGTTGATCGCCACCAAGCGCCAATCCGTCGAGGTCTACCGCCGCACTGCGCGGGGCTGGACGAGCTACCAGCGCTACGGCCCTGACGACATCGTGCAGTGCGCGAGTATTGACGCGCGCATCTCCGTGGCCGCGCTCTACCGCCTGACCGACGTACACCGCGAGGTGCAGCAGCCAGAGGGAGAAGTCTAGCCCCCTATCGGAGTTGAATTCCCCGTGTGGGCGCTCTGAACTACAAACGGTGGGTCAGGATAGGTCGCGCAGGGCAGCCAGGGCCGTGGCCTGGGTTTGTTCATAGGGCCGCTGGGTGGCGTACTGCCAGCAGGCTGTCCAGTAGTGCGAGAGCAGGCGCAGGTGGGCCAGGCGGTAGCGTTCGTCGGCGGTCAGGGGGCCTCACGGGTGTAGCCGGCCCATAGGCCGGCGGCGAAGCTTGCCGGGTCGGTTGGGTCGGCGGGCAGGTCAAAGAGGGGGTCGCCGCCGGCCAGGGCGCCGGGGTCAATCAGGCCACTCAGGGTCAGGCGCTCACCGTCCAGGGTGTAGAGGGCGTTGCCTTCGCCCACATCGGAGTGGATCAGCTGCGGCTCAGCTACCTCCAGGCGGAGGTTGTAGTGGGTCAGCGCCTCAATGCGCCGCTGCTCGTCCGGCGTGAAGAGGGCGTTTTTGTGGTCCATCGAGCCATCGTGCAGGTAGGTGTCCCTGACCGCGCCCAGCCAGGTATCCGCACTCCAGCCGCCATCGGGCAAGGGGCTGCCGAAGCCGTCCACCGGCAGGGCATGGATGCGGCGCAGCGCGGCCCCACATAGCTCACCGGCCCGTCGCCGCAGGTGGGAGGGCAGCGCGTCGGCGGAGACGCCGGGCAGGTAGCTCAGGACCTGGTAGTCGTGGGGGATCACCGCGTGGGAGAGGTCGAAGTAGCGCACCACCGGCGCGGGTACGCCCAGCCCGGCCAGGCGGCTGTAGAAGTAGGCGCTGGTGTAGAGTTCGCCGTCGTAGGCGGCCAGCCGCACGATGTGCCGGTCGCCGCCGGCCCGCACGGTGACCACCACGCCGGTCTCGCCGGCGTAGACGCTGGCCTCGTCAGCGATCAGACCGGCGGCGGCCAGCGCCCGGGGCAAGCTCTCGGCCAGCCCGTCGACCAGGGCGTAGTACTCCTCGGGGTAGCCGGGCTTTATGCGCCGCACATCGGGCACGGCCAGGATAAGCGGCGCGCTCACGCGGCGGGGTCCGCCGCCACCTGGCCGGTGACCTTCGGGCTACCGGTCGCCGTGGGCGGCGCGGGCGTGGCAGGAGTAGGGGTGGGTGGGGTGGGTGTGGACGTGGATGGTGGGGGCATCGTGTGGGCAGCAAAGAAGTCCCACATCACGGCGGTGGTGGGGCGGCCATTGAGCGTGGCTGGCCAGGTGTGGCCGCCGCCCTCAATGCGGTAGTGGATGATGGTGGATCCACTGCGGCAGCCGCTCCAGCGCTGCTCGGTCAGCTCAGCGCCACGGGCGATGCTGGGTGGTCCGGCCCGGCAGCCGTCCAGGGTGGCCCACTCGCGCAGCCAGTCGGGGATGGCCGGCAGGGTCCACCCCCCATTGTCCTGAGCGGCCAACCCCCCATAGGGCAGGATTGGATCGGCCGAGCCATGCACGGACAATATGGCGATGGGGCGGCTGGGGTGGCAGCCACCGGGCAGGGGGTAGTAGTTACCCGAGACCGGGGCCGCCGCCGCAATGCGTCCGGCCAAGCGGCAGGCCAGGAAGTTGGCCATGCCGCCGCCGCCGCTGGAGAAGCCGGTGACGTAGATGCGGCTGGCATCAATGCAGTAGCCCTGTTGCAGGGTGGTCAGCAGGTCGGCGATGAACAGCAAGTCGTCAATGCCTTCATCAATGGGCCCGGCGCTGGCCCAGAAGGCCCCGCCGTCGGTAAAGGGCAACCCCTGGGGATACACGGCGATGAAGCGGCGTTGTTCGGCCAGTTGGGAAAAGCCGGTGGCCGCTTCGATGCCCGCCCCGTCACCGCCGTGGCCATGGAAGACCAGCACCACCGGCTGAGGGCGCGTGGGCGTGTAGGCGCGCGGCACATGCACGCGGTAGCCACGGGTGCGCCGGCCCAGCGACACGGCGGGGAGCGCGTGGATCGCGTTAGGTTGGCGCTGGCCCCCGGCGTGACCGGCGACGGCTGGCCGCACCCGCTGGTCCGGGCCGATCGGGTGAGCGGGTCGGCACCGCGCGCCGCTCGGGCGATCCCACTGCTCCATGTGGCCGCGGGGCCGCGCATGGCCAGGAGAATTGACAGCGCCGCCAGCAGCGCCGCATAGATCAGCGCGCGCCCCCCTTTGTTCATTAGTGTGTGCTCCTGCCCCCTACACGGCGCCTCACCGCATACGTGGATCAACAACTACCGTGGTCAACCCGGCCGCCGCCCCTAGCATAACCGAGTATGGGGTGAGCACAAACAATGCGGTGGTTGGGCCAGGCCCAACCACCGCATTGTTTGCTATGCTACACGGCTGCGCGGAGGCCCTGGTTCCGCGCGAACCGTTGAGTCGCCTACGAGCCTACGGTGGCTCGCACGATCTCGCCTTTGGCCCCGGGCGAGGTGTCCGTGCCGTTATTGGTGATGTAGAGCTTGCCGTCGGGACCGAAGGCCATCGCCGTGGGGAAGTTGAGGCCGCTGACCACGGTCTCCAGCGCGCCCGCGCTGGTCCGCCGCCACACCGCGCCGCTTTTAGCCACGGTGTGGGGGAACGGCTTGAACTGGAACTCGCTGGCGTATTGCAGGATGTACATCGTGCCGTTAGGGCTGAAGGCCACGGCGATGGGCATGGTCAAGCCCTTGACGACGTCGGTGATGCCGCCCTTCGCCGCTACATGGGACACCCGCCCGCTGCCCTTGGCGAAGGGGAAAGCCCCGAACACGGTGGCGTAGAGCCCGCCACTGGGGCTGAAGCTCAGGCCGGTCACCGTGGGATCGTGGGGGAACTGCGCCATCGGCGTGTCCACCCAGGAGGCGCCGGTGGCCGGCGCGCGGAACTTCCAGATCGAGTTGTTACCGCCGTCGGAGACGTACAGGGCGCCGTCGGGACCCGTCACAATGCCAAAGGGGTCCTCGTGCGTAAACCCATATTCCTGGTTGCTCAGCGTGTGGATGACGAACTGGGCGACCGCGCTGGGCGCGCCGCCGGGCGTCATGCGCAACACCGGCTGCGAGACAAAGCAGGGCGAGGCCGGGCCGGGGTATTGGCCCAGGCAGCTGCCCTGGGCCACATAGAGGGTCTGGGTGACGAAGCTGACGCCGGTGGGACCGATGTACTGGCCGCCCTCACACTGCGAGAGCAGGCCGGTGATCACGCGGGTGACCTTGCCGCCGGGCGTGATCCTGGCCACGGCCCCGCTGACGCCCGCGCTGGAGTTGGCCGATGAGGTCTGGCGGGGGCACGTGCCATCGCTATGCCCGCTCTCCGCCACATAGAGGTCGCCGTTGGGCGCGAAGGCCAGCCCCTTGGGGTTGTCCAGCCCGCGCGCAAACACCGTGGTCGCCCCACCGGAGACGCCCGTGGTGGCCGGCTGGGGCGTGGGGCTCGCGCTGGCTGGAGTCGCCGCGGCGGTGACGATGATCGTGGCGGTCATGTGCGGATGCGGCGTGCAGTGATAGGTATAGGCGCCCGGTTTGGTGAAGGTCATGGAGAAGGTTTTGCCCTGTTGGATCAGGGGCGAACTGGGCCAGGCCCCCGTGTCACTGGTAACCGTGTGCGCGATGGCGTCCTTCTGGGTCCAGACCACCGTTGTGCCTGCCGCGATGGTCAGGGTTTGGGGTGCGAAGGCAAAGTGCTCAATGCTGACCTGGACCGTCGCGCCACGGGCCTGCTGGGCCGGGGGCGCCGCCTGGACACCAGGGGTGAGCACGGGCAGGGCGGCGGCCAGCATAAAGGCCAGACCAAAAAGGGCGCGACTCCAGGGCCGCGGTGCCGTGGAAACCATGAATGCTCCTTTTCCCCTTTAGGGGGCACTCTTTTACGTGGATACTCTCTTGTGGGGTAGGTCCGGCGGGTGGCCAACCATCCAGCTGGACATTGTGTGTGTGTGGCCGACGACCACGGATAGGCGTGATCCCGCTCCAGGCTGCTCTGGCTACGCGCTTGCGGAGCCACGACGACCCACCAGTTGCTGCCGTCGCCGGCGCAGCCCTGGCCAGCCATCTGGCTGGGCTAGGTGAGCTGTGTGTACGGCCGGTGTTCCTCCTTTCCGGGGTTAGCATGGCGTTGCCCGTGAACCGAGCGCTCGTGGCCTGATCGGGCTGGACCGGAGACGCCGTGGACCTTGTAGCACAGCATAGAGGCCCTTCCTGAAGCTGACCTGAGGTTTGGATAAAGATTTGCTAAAGGCGGCTGCCGCCCGCCAGCCTTTAGCAAATCTTCAGCAAGAGGCAGGCTCTTTCTTTAGCATGGCGCGCTATGCTGATGGTGGAGCGGTGCGCGGTGCGCGGAGCAGGTCGCTCCAGCGGCGCGATGCGGCTGAGGGTCGGCTGGGCGCACGGGGAGCGACTATGGGCGCCCTCACGGTGACTGACGCGGGAGGGCGCTGGGGGGAGCGGGGACCACCCATGCGCGCCCGGCAACGGGGGCCTGCCTGGGCCCCCTACTATGGCCTGAACCAGAGACCCTATGCGCGCACGGCGACGGGAGGCTTGCGCCGTGGTACGATGAGCAGGAGAGGTGAAGGAGAGACGCATGTGACGACCCGGGTGCTGCTGGTTGATGACGACCCCAAGATCGTGCCCCTGCTGCAGCGCGGGCTGGCCTTTGAGGGCTTCACCGTCTTCACGGCGATGGACGGGCTGAGCGGCCTGGAGGCGGCCCGCCTGCACCGGCCCCACGTGGTGCTCCTGGACATCGCCATGCCGGGGCCGGATGGCTTCGAGGTGTGCCGCCGTTTGCGGCTGGAGGACGACGTGGCGATCATCATGCTGACCGCGCGTGACGACGTGGGCGCCCAGGTTGAGCGCGCTCAACCTGGGCGCCGACGACTACGTGGCCAAGCCGTTCGCCTTTGATGAGCTGGTCGCCCGCATCCGGGCAGTGCTGCGGCGGCGCCAAAACGGTGGCGAACCGCTGGCCTACGCGGACCTCGTGCTCAGCCCGCTGACCCGTGATGTGCAGCGGGCTGGCCGGCCCATCGAGCTGACCACGCGTGAATACGAGCTGCTGCTGATTTTGCTGCGGCATCCCCGCCAGGTGCTGACGCGCGAACGCATGCTCGAGACGGTGTGGGGCTACGACAGTGACGCGGAGACAAACATGCTAGAAGTGCATATCGGCCATCTGCGGCAGAAGCTGGAGGCCAGCGGGGCGCCGCGGCTGATCCAGACGATCCGCGGCATTGGCTACACCCTGCGCGAGTAAGCCGATGACTATCCGCACCAGGGTGGCCCTGAGCTTTGTGCTGATCCTGGCCGTGCTATTGGGCGCCTTCAGCTATGCCGTCTGGCGCCTGACCCTGAACACGATCGTCCACGAGGTGCAGCGCGACGTGCGCCAGCGCGCGGCGCTCACGGCTGCCTGGGTGCATGCGGGTCCCCATGGCAGCCTGCGCCTGCCCACGCTGGGCGCCTTCAGCGAGCCGGATACCTACCTGCAGGTGCGCGCCCCCGCCGGTGCCGTGCTGGCCAGTTCGGCCAACCTGAACCGGCGCACCCTGCCCCTGCATCGGGCGGTGATCGCCGCCCGGCAGACCGAGGAGGTGATGCTCTCGGGCGTGCCGGTGCTCCTGACCGGTTGTGCAGTCGTCATTGATGGCCGGTTGCGCGCCTACGTGCTGGTGGGTCGCTCGGCCAGCGTCATCTACCTGACCCTGGCCCTCCTGCGCGGTGTGCTCTTTCCCGGAGCATTGGTCGCCCTGGCGCTGGCCGGGCTGGCCGGCTGGCTGCTGGTGTGGCGCGCCCTGCTCCCCCTGGAGCAACTGACCACCACCGCGGCGGCGATCGCCGCGACCCGCGACCACACCCGCCGGCTGGAGCCCCGTGGCCGGCGCGACGAGATCACCCGCCTCAGCCAGACCATCAATGCGATGCTGGAGGCCTTGAACGACGCTCACCGGCAGGCGCAGGAGGTCAGCGAACTGCGCCGCCAGTTCCTGGCTGATGTCTCCCATGAGCTGCGCACGCCTCTGACGATCATGCTCTCCTCGCTCGATCTGATCGGCAAGGTGGGGGCCAGCGACCCGGCGTTCCAGGCGGCCACGCTGGCCAGCATGCGCGTGGAGGTGGAGCGGATGGCCCGTATGGTCACCCAGTTGCTTATCCTGGCCCGCTCGGACGCCGGGCGACCATGGCGCGTGAGCCACTTCTGCTGAGCGATGTGCTGGACGACGCCTGCCGCCAGGCTCGGGCGACAGCAAGCGACACGACGGTGCGCTGCGCGGAAGGCGACGCCATCAGCGGAGCGGTGGTGCGCGGCAACGCGGATTACCTGGGCCAACTCTTCTTGATCCTGTTGGACAACGCGGTCAAGTATACCCCGACCGGGGGACTGGTTACCGTCAGCGCGACCGTGCGTCAGGAGACCGTGGTGGTCACCGTGGCCGATACGGGCATCGGCATTGCCGCCGCCGACCTGCCGCACATCTTCGAGCGGTTCTACCGGGCGGCCAACGCCCGCGCGCAGGGAGGCATGGGGTTGGGCCTGGCCATTGCCAGCCGGGTGGCGGAGCAGCACGGTGGCCGGGTCACCGTGGAGAGCACCCTGGGCGTGGGCAGTCGTTTCATGGTCTCCCTGCCATTGCTCAACCCAGCCACTGTCCACTCCGCCCCAGGCGACCGTGTGCCGGAGGACCCAGTGCTACCCCACCGGCGCGGATAGGAGAGCGCTAGGTCTCCCTCGCCGGCATGAACGCAGCGGCGCGGCGCCATCCCCCTGGCGATACCCGCTATCTCCGTGAGCCACTCCTTACTTTTTAGTGCTCTCGTAGGGGCGTCTCCCGATGACAGGCTACGATGACCCGCCGTGTAGGGGCGCCCCCTCGCGCCTATGGCTTGATAGTAGATCTCACGCTTGGTCAGGCGGCAGGCCCCGGCGTCCCCTCGCGCCTATGGCTTGATGGGACGGATGGCGCTGCCTGGGTGGATGTCCAAACCGCCCCACCTCCCGCGCCCCTGTTGGAGCTAGACGGCGCCGTGGCCCTGCAGCACGAGCAAGCGCTCCTGACGGCCGTGGTCCTGGCCGTTGAAGCGGTCCAGCCGGTACGGCATGATATCCATTGAGGCCGAGCCCGTGGTTACAAGCTCGGCCAGCAGCTTGCCCAAGCCGGGGCCATGGCTGATGCCCGCTTCGTTGTCGCCGCCGACCACGTAGAAGCCCTGCACACCGTCCAGGGCGCCCAGGAGATGCCGCCCATCCGGCGTGTAGGTGGGCAGGCCGATGTTGGGCTTGGTCACGCGGATGTGGCCCAGCAGCGGCCACGCCGCGGCGAAGGCGCGCAGCGCGTCGTCGGCGTACTGGATCAGCGGGGTGGGCACGGTCAGCGCGTGGGGCGTAGCGCCCGGGTACACGTCGCGCAGGTGGCTGAGCGGGGCGCCGAACGGCTCCGGGTACACGCCGATCAGCAGCCCGCCGTTGTGCTCACGGGCATACATATGGGGGGCCTGAGCGGCGGCGTAGGTGGACAGGAACAGCATGGGCAGATCGTGCGGCACGGCAGGCAGGGGCTCGGTCACAAAGCGCCAGGTCAGCAGCGGCGTCAGCGGCAGCGTGGCCCCCACCATCCGCCCCACGCGCTGGGTCCAGGCCCCTGCCGCGCTGACCACCACCGGGGCGACGATGCGGCCCGTCGAGGTCTCCACGCCCTCCACGCGGCCATGGGCCACCGTGATGGCGGTGACCTGGGTACGCGCGCGGATGACCACGCCGGCGGCCTCAAGCTCATGGCCCAGGGCGCGAGTGGCCCGGGGGGCGTCAATACGCGGCACGGTGGGCCAGTGCAGCGCCGCCGGGATCTTGGTGGCGTCGAGTCCTGGCAGCAGCGCGGCGACCTCATCCGAGGTCAGCAGCCGCACCTCGTCCGCGCCGACGAGGGCGCGGGCGTGCTCATACTGAGCGGCCAGGAACGGCGCGCCCTGGGGCGCGACGGCCAGGCGGAGCATCCCCACGGCCTTGAGCCCGATATCGTGCGTCGCGTGTAGCTCCGCGTAGAACTGGTGGGCGTACCGCTCCAGCGCCAGCTCCAGGCCGCCCCAGTGGCCGAACTCAGCGCCCCACAGGCCGACGAACCCGGCCCCAGCGGCGGTGGTCTCCATGGCCAGATCCGGCCCCTGCTCGACCAGGACGACCCGAGCCACCCCGGCCTGGCGCAGGTGGCGCGCCGCGCTGCATCCCAGGATGCCCCCACCAATCACCACGGCGTCGGCGGTCTCCACAGCCTCCATGTTGCCCTCCCCCTGTATGCGCGCTCTCGACGTTGTTATGCGGCGCCGGTGTATAGAGTCGGGTAGGTTCGCCATCTACCCACCGCCAGATCTTATCAGCCGCACGGTCCCAGTTCATTATGGCCCACGCTGGCCCGGTCGGGGAAAAGGTGGTTGCCGCTCCAGGATGCGAACAGGCCGGCGTGCTGTCCCGCGCCAACAGGTGATAGACTGAACACAGGAGCGCTCGACGCCGGTTCTTGGAGGGCGGTACCATGGCTACTCCGGCCCAGTTCAGCCCTGTCACCGACGTGATTGCGGTTCCCTGCCCATGCGGTGTCGCTGTGGACATTGCGGCGTTCCACCTGGCGCCGGCAAAGGCCACCAGTACCTCCACGACCTGCTGGCGCGCGGAGTGCGCGGAAAGAGTGTGAACGTGACCAGGTGGTCCTGCTCCAACGGCATCATCTCTCGCCGGTCGGCGTGCGTGGCCAGGGCTCGCTGCCCACGGCTGAGTTAAAGTGACCATCCGCTCGGCGGCAGATAGACGATTGGGGGCCGCTGCTGTGCCGGTGCCCGCTGACGATACGTCGGCCGTGGTTCATCTCGTTCATCTGAACGATACGGAAGGGGCTGTCGCCGATGTGTGGCCGCGGCTGGTCACGGCGCTACGCACGTTGCGCGCCCAGGGCCGCCTGGATGTGCTCTTGCATGCCGGCGATGTGCCCCTGGGCGCTCCGTCGGGAGAGGTAGCGGTGCGCCTGATGAACAGGCTTGGGGTGGATGCCGTGGCCCTGGGCAACCACGACCTTGATGACGGTGTGCCCGCCTTTGCCGCGCAGGCGGCCCGGCTGCGGGCCCCTGTCCTGTGCGCCAATGTGTCGGGCCTGCCCGCTGGGTGCGTGCGGCCCTACTGTCTCCCGCGGCGACGCGGCCTGCGTATTGCCGTCGTTGGTGTCACTCTGGGGGACCTGCTTGACCATATGGTCGCGCGCTACACCGTTGGCCTGACCGTCCGCCCCCCCGCCGAGGCGCTGAACGATCTTGTGCCCTGGCTGCGCCGACGCGCCGACCTGGTGGTCGTGCTGAGCCATTGTAGCTACGCCAGCGATGTCGTCCTGGCCAACCAGGTGGCAGGCATCTCCGTCATCGTCGGTGGACATAGCCACCATTTGATCACCACGCCTGTCTGCGCCGGCGACGCATGGGTCGTCCAGGCCGGCGCGTCGGGCGCCTACGTGGGCTGGCTGGCGGCGCGGCGAGAAGGACGCCTGACCGTCAGCGGCGGTGTAGTGCCGACAGCGCAGCTACAACCGGACGCCCGGACCCTGGCGGAGTGTGCGTCCGTACGCATATTGTCACCGATCGTTGGCTACACGGCAGTCACCCTCACCTCACCAACCTACGCGCGGGAGACGGCACTGGGCAACCTGACCGCCGATGTGATGCGCGCCGCCGCCGGGACGGACCTGGCGCTGTTGCGCTGTGGAACGGTCAATATTAGTTTCCCCGCTGGCCCCATTCATCACGATGATCTACGCATGTTGAACTTTTGCGGGGCCGATCAGGTGGCTCGACTCCGCCTCACCGGCGCCGAGATCAGGGCAATACTGGAGCATGGGGCGCGGAGTGAGTACTTCCTGCTAACTACCAGCGGCGCTCGCGTCGCCTATGACGCCACGCGCCTGAAGGGGCAGCGGGTCGTGACCATAGAGGTTGGCTCAGAATCCCTCTGGGCCACCCGGGAGTACACCGTGGCCTGCTCCGAGGTGCTGGCCCACGGCGTGAGCGGCTTCCCCTGCTTGCGTGATAAGCCGCGCGAGCTCGTGCCGCACACCATTGTTGACCTTCTGACGCGGCATATTGTCGCCCACAGCCCTATCCAGCCACGTATAGATGGGCGGCTCACCATCTATGGTGAACTCCCCGGCGAGGCCCTGGGGAAGCCTGATGCCTCATGATAGGCTCCGCTGGCGCCACATCTTCTAGCGTCGGGCCGGTCACGCGCGCCGGAGCCAGTCATGAACACACCGGAGAGAGGAGCCTGACCAGTCAGGCTGGTGCCGCCCTCAGCCAACAGCCGTGCTTCGTGGATAGCGGCGCCTGCTGCCCCAGGTTGATAGTTATAGGCCCCTGCGGGTGGGGCACACAGCATGCCGCAGTGCGCTAGCCCTCGTGGGTGGGCACGATGCCGGTCAGGCGGGCGTTGATTAGCTCCAAGGCGGCCGAGGGATCTAGGTCAAAGTAGCTGGCCACCTCGGCGATGCTCAGGCTGGGGTCCAGGTAGAGGGTGCAAAGCTCATCTAGCTGCGCAGCCGAGAGGCGGCGCGGGGCCCGCCGGGCGCCGCTGGCGCCGCCGATGGAGGGTGGCGGGCCGGGGTCGCCCCACGGTGAGTAGGCGTCGTCGGGCCGCTCCGCCGCCCGTCCACCCCGCGCCCTGGCGCTGGTAGGTTCGGCCGTGGCCCCGGCCATCGGCTCGTCAATGCCGTGGCGGCGCAGGAAGCGGCGGATCCGTTTGACCGGCATGCCGTAGAAATCGGCGATCTCCTCGGCCACGTAGCCGTCCTGCAATAGGCTGGCCAGCACCTCAGCCGACAGATCATCACCCATGTCGTCGCTGTTTGCCGCCGCTCCGCCGCCGTTCCGACTGCCCCGCCGCGCCATCGCATGCCTGCCTTCCCACACTGGATTGTCCCACTGTCTCTACACTTTCAGTATAGCCATAGTGTGGCTCAATCGGCGATACAGCCAGTCGTGTAGCATTGACGTTTAGACTGTAGCATTGACGTTTAGACTATTGAGGCAGGTTGTGTAGACGGGGGAGCGGTCCGATCATGGTCGGACCGCTCCCGTAGTATTAGCGAGGCTCCGCCGCAGACTGACGAACTGGACCAAGGGTTAGAGGGCGGCGGAAGCCATGACGCAACCGCACCGACTTTGGCCCCCCAGGAATCTAGGGAGGCGGCCGCATGATCACGCTTAACTGTGGCGGTACCCGCTTAAAACTCGGGCGCCCTCACTGTCTAGCCAGTATAGTCCAGGGCAGGAGGAGGCGCGGTGGCCGCCAAGACCCCGCGCCGCGTGGCATGGTTCTGGAGGAGAGCGGCGACGGCACGTGCTGGATCGCGGTGCAGGCGCCAGCGGTGTTGGCGTCCAGCCTCCCCTGCAGCCAGACGGCGGCGATGGGCCCTGTACTGCTCGTCGGGCACCGTGCGCAGGTGGGCGAGCAAATCCGCCTCGCTGTCCGCGGCAAATAAGACCTGGAACTGCCCCAGATCGCGCAGCGGGCGCGTGGAGGCGACGCCCGTGATGCGGCGCTGGTGCCGCCGCAGCGCACCGAAGAGTCCTTCAAGCTGCAGATTATCGGGCGGCAGAGCAGGAATGTCGTCGCAGTAGAGCAGCTCAGGTCCCCAGGTGCGCCACAGACGCTGCCAGGCACTGAGGAAGGCGCCTTGCGCCCGTGGATACCGGGGCTGGCGCGGAAATGCAGCCAGCAGGGCCTCCATCTCTGTCCGCACCTGGGCGCTGCTCCGTGCGGGCAGGGGCGGCTGGGCCGTGGCCGCGGCCGTCACTGCGGAGGCATAGCCCAAGGTGGTGGCGATGCGGCGCAGCCAGTCGTGGGCGGTGGCCACATCCTCTGCGCAGGGGCGACAGACCTCCACTGTGCGAGTCACCCGCACGGCCAGCTGACGTAAGGACGTGGTCTGGGGCTCCTCGGGTACCTGACGGAGCACCTCCTCGATCGCCACCAGTTGCTGATACCCCGCCAGGCCACCCCATTGGAGCGGCTTGCGGGTGCTGCGGTGCAGCGCGTCACGGATGGCCGCCCGCACCTGCCCTTCAATCTGCTGGAGTGGGGCATCCGGTGTCAGCGGGCAAAAAGGGGGGGCGCGTCCTCAGAGGCGGGGACGGGCACGGGCACGGTGGCCTCAGGCGCTGGCCCCAGGTCACCCAGCGTGTCGCGCATCTGCCGCCGCAGCTGGGCATCGTGCTCCAGCACGGGCGCGGCCAGATTGTTCAGGAAGTGGACCTGACAGCGCTGGTGCGGCGCGGCGGGCCAACAGGCGCGCAGGGCACTCCCGATCGCTGCATCGCCATCGGAGAGCGTCGCCAGCACCGGATACGGCAGCGCCTGCGCGGCCGCCAACCACGTGCTCAGCTCCCCCGCGCTAGCGTGGGGGGTGGCCAGCGCACTGACCGTCGTGCCGCTCACCGCCTCATAGAGCACGGAGAGCAGCGTGCCATCGCCCTCGGGTTGCAGCGCATCCACCGCCCATACCACCCCGCCCTGCTCCGCTGCCGCTGCGGCCAGACGCGCTTGCTTCTGCGCGTTCAGCCCACCTAACAGCGCCAGAAACTGCCGGTACAACTTGCCCACAGTGCGTTCGTTGATCAACACGCCCCGTGCGTTGAGCGCCCGCTGGATCTCCACCAGTTGCCGATGCTCGTGCTCATGCTGCCCGCCGATGAAGGCCAGCACATCCAGCCCATACGTGCTGTACGGCAGTGCCAGCATCCGCAGCTGCGTCGCATAGTAGTGCAGCCCCACGTGCGCACACGCAGGATTCACACATTCCTTGCTCTTGCCCGCCACGAACACCGGCCCCCTCAGCGTCTGCACCGTCTTGTGCGCATGCCACGGAATACGCGGTGCCAATGCTGCCCCACAATGCACGCAGGTCACGAACGGACACTCCAGAATCTGCCGTCGCGCGTTGGGAAACCGCTGCACGGGCCGATGACGCGGGTGCGCCGCCATCTCTCTCCTCCTCCCCTTCCTCCCCTCCGCTCCTAGTATATATCCTCAAGACAGCTAGGGCACACAGGCCCGCGATGCAGGAGAAAGTTCGCTAGGCTCTACCACATGTAGTGGTCTACGTCGACTACGTTGTATACGTCGGCCACCCTCACGTCGAACTCCAGTTAAGGAACTTAGCGACAGGCCAATAACGCCACCGCCGAGATCAAAAGCTTGCCCACGGGCAGCCCTCTCGCCCCAGTCGGCCGCCGAGGTGCGGCCGACGCGTCTCGTGTGTGCGCCGCGTTGTCCATGCCGTTCT
>JAABUM010000938.1_pt1 | contig 46594 bp, 45 predicted proteins | sample 5559161 | NCBI WGS metagenome assembly JAABUM01 (sample SAMN10711868, study PRJNA513369) | rock metagenome | isolation source: Antarctica rocks | place: Antarctica: Victoria Land, Siegfried Peak nord
GCTAGAGTTAGCCGCACGAGCGCCGGTGGCGCCGCGCGCCGGAGGGTCTGTAACGATAGCCGGCCGGTCACGTCTGTATAGATGGCCGGCCGCTTATTGCTGACAGCATCGCAACGACGAGAGAATAGCTCCTGGAGTCCACATGGAGGCGAAAGCCCACCGAATTACACAGGTCGACCCTGACGCCGACATCGTGGTCGCCGCGCAACACGATCTAGGTCAATTTGTCGTGCTCTACGACCGTTACGTGCAGCAGATCTACCGCTATGTCCGCATGCGCGTGCGACACGAACAAGCGGCGGAGGATATTACCAGTCAGGTCTTTCTCACCGCGTTAGCCAGGATTGGCAGTCTGCGCCCGGAGAGCAGTTTCGCCGCTTGGCTGTTCCGCGTAGCCCACAACGCCGTGCAAGACACCTATCGGGCGCGGTCAATCTTGTCGGCCGAAACCGAGGCGCTCGAGGCCCTGCCGGATATGGACCTGGGACCGGAGGCGCTAGCCCTGGCCGGGGAGAACGCCGTCGCCCTACGGGCGCTGATTGACACCCTGCGGCCCGAACAGCAGCATTTGTTGGCGCTCCGTTTCGGCGCCGACCTGAGCGCCGCCGAGATAGGCGCCATACTGGACAAGAGCCCCGAAGCGGTGCGCGTTGCGTTGCATCGCGCGATTAAATAACTACGACAGAGGTGCAAGAATGATCACTGAGAATGGATGGGCGGACAGGCAGCGCGATCCGCTGCCCCTGGTCCCGCCGGACCTGGCGTTCGTGCCAGCGGAGGATCGCACAATGCTCCATCACCTCCAGCAGTTGGGGCGCGTCGACGCCGCGCCGCAGTTCCTTTCAGGGCTTCGCACTCGCCTCGTGGCACAGGCGGCCATCCCAGGCACGAGCGGCATTAGCCCGCTGCCGGCGCCCCGCCATCTGGTCGAGGCGCGACGGCGCCATCGCCGGTCCTGGTCGCGGCTTGCGCGTACCGCAGTGGCGTCCGTCGCGGCGGCGTCGCTACTCGCGAGTGGTGGCCTCGCCACCTTTTTCCACGTCGCCGCCCCGGCGCCCGCCTCCGCCCAGGCGATCTTGCGGCACGCGGCGGCGGCCCTACCCCGGGCGGGCGGCGACCAGGTCGTCCACGCGGTCCAGGTCACGATCGACAACGGCGTTCTCGGCTTACCGCCCACGAAGCGCGAGACCTGGACCCAGTTGGACGCCTCCGGGTCCGTCGTGAGGGAGACACTCCGCGAGTCCACCGTGTCGGGCGTCCTGCTGGACTACTACGTGCAGGAGGGCCTGCGGCTGCACACCTACGACGCCCGCTATAACGTGGTGGCGGACAGGACCCTTTCCGCCGATGAAGCCCGATCTCTCGACAAGGACCCCTACGGCGTCGTCGAGATGCGGCGGCTTATCCAGTCGGCGGAGGAGGGGACGGTGGAGGGCGCCCAGTTGCAGCCCCAACAGCGGCTCGGCGACAGCGCCGTCGATGTGGTAAAGCTCTTTTCCTCCGACAGGAAAGCCGCCGACGCCGGCGGGACCGCACGCGGAACGCTCGACACGAGCAACTACTTCCTGCTCTTCGTCGATCCCGGCACCTATGCGATAAGGGGCGTGGATCAGTACGCGCTCGACGCGCAGGGCGCGGCCCAGCTCATCGTCAGCATGCGTGTGACCTCCAGCGCCACGCTGGCGTCGGCGGATACGCCGGCCGGCACATTCACCTTCGCGGCGCCGGCGGGCGCGCGCGTCGCGGCCGAGGCCCCGCCATGCACCGTCGCGGAGATGCCGTTACCGATCACCGTGGCGCAGGCCGTGGCCGAGCAGGCTGTGCCGCCGCTCTTGCTTTCTGGCGACGCCGCCGGCCTGCGCCTGCAGAGCGTCACGCGCTCCCAGGTACTCCGGGACACGACCGAAGGCCTGAAGCATACCACCATGACGTACACATACAAGAGCCAAAGCGGCGCGACGTTCACCGTGGAGCTGACGTCGGGCGGCCCACAGGGTCCAGCGGCGGCGGCCGGCCAATCCCGGCCGCACGCGCAAACCCAGACACGGCGCGCCGCAAGAGGACAGGTGTTCACCACGACCACACGCCCGATGTCCCTAACCATCGCCGGGACGCAGGTCGATGTCGCCTACGACCATTCGAGTGGCCCCGCGCAGGACAATCAGGCCATCGACTACAGCGACACGACGACGGGATTGGTCGTCAGCGTGTTCGCGGATGGGCTGGGCGGCGACGACTTCTTCGCGGCCGTCGCGGCGTTGGTCGACGGGCGCGCCCACGCAGCGGTCGCTGGTCAACTCCAGCGCGAGATCGCCGCCTCGCCGCCCGCCGCGCCCGTGCAGGCGCCGAAGCCCAACTGCGGCCATGTAGCCGGCTAGACCCCCGGGGTCCTCCCGTACGCCTCTCCGGCACGCTGACCCCGTGGCGCGACCGGCACGCTGACCCCGTAGCCCGATGGGCGCCACGGGGCCGGCGTGCCTCCTTTGGGCGACCCGAGCGTCGGTCGGGGGACGTGTCACGCCGACCTGCGCGGCCCGCTGCGAGGCGGGCGTCGAATGGGCCTGTCGCTAAGTTTCTGACGAAAACCTACAACGTCCCAGATAACTAGCAATCTCCGGCTGTCTCGTGCTCGTGTAGGCGTGCGCGGTACTCCAAGCCGGCGTAGGCCGCGGACTTCGCCTCGGCGGGCGCGGCGGTCCGCTCAGTCGGGTTGGGGATGAGATCGTTCAGGAGCGTGGCGATAGCGGAATAGCGGCGGGCGATACCGCCCCCTAGCACTGCGCCACGAAATAGTGGGGCGAGAGAGAATAGGGGCAAAGACGGTACCCTCCGCAGAGGGCGCGGGCGCGGGACCAGCCCCGTGCGGTACACGCGCTCACCTCGCATCCGAATGTCATTCGGCACGCCATTTTGTCAACCGTCCCCGGCCTCACTACAATCGGGGTAGCAGACCACGCATAGAGTGTCGTAGGGAGGGATATTATGACCAGCGAGACAGTCAGCCGCGCCCAGGAATTGCTCGAGATCGAGCGCCGCCACTTCGCGCCGGTGCTCGGGCGCAGCTCCGACGTGGTGATCGACCACGCCAGGGGCAGCCGCATGTGGGACCTCGAGGGACGCGTCTACCTCGACTTCGCCGCCGGTATCGCCTCGGTCAACACGGGGCACAGCCATCCCAAGGTGCTGGAGGCCGCCAAGGCGCAGATGGAGCGCGTGGTCCATCCCTCGGCCACCGTGGCCCACTACGAGGCCAACATCCGCCTGAGCGAGAAGCTAGCCGAGGTTACACCCGCCGGACTCGACGTGGCGTTCCTGACCAACACGGGCGCCGAGGCGGTCGAGGCCGCCATCAAGCTCGCCCGCTACGTGACGGGGCGCAAGATCATCCTGGGCTTCCAGGGTGGCTTCCACGGGCGCACCTACGGGGCCATCTCCATGACCTCATCGAAAGTACACTACCGCGAGGGCTACGAGCCGTTCCTGCCCTCGATCTACTTCATGCCGTTTCCGTACGGCCTGCGCTGCCAGCTCGGCCACAACTGCCGGAACGGCTGCATGGGCGCCTGCGCCGGCTATATCGAGCGGCAGTTCGAGCACGTGGTCGACCCGCGCGAGGTCGCCGCCATGTTGATCGAGCCGGTGCAGGGCGAGGGCGGCTTCGTCGTGCCCCCTGCCTGGTATCTGCAGCGCCTGCGCGCCCTCTGCGACCAGTACGGCATCCTGCTGCTGGCCGACGAGGTGCAGTCCGGCTTCGGGCGCACCGGCAAGTGGTTCGCCACCGAGCACTTCGACGTGGTCCCGGACGTACAGATCATGGCCAAGGGCATTGCCTCGGGCTTCCCACTCGCCGCGGTCAGCTCGCGTCGCGACATCATGGAGCGGTGGCCGGCCGGAGCGCACGGCAGCACCTTCGGCGGCAACCCGGTCTCGTGCGCCGCCGCGGTCGCCACCATCGACGCGATCCGCGACGAGGGCATGATCGAGAACGCCGCGCGGCAGGGCGAGAAAACCCGCGCGCGCCTGCGCGCCCTGCAGGCCGAGATCCCGGGGGCGCGCATCGCGGAGGCGCGCGGCCTTGGCCTGATGAACGCCATCGAGTTCTCCGACGAGGAGGGGGCCCCGGACGGCGCTTTTGCCGAGCGCGTGCGGCAGCGATGCATCGACAACAGCCTCCTGCTGCTCTCCTGTGGCTACAAGGATCAGGTGCTGCGCTTCATCCCCGCCCTCAACATTGGAGATGCCGACCTCGACGAGGGGCTGACCATCTTCGAGGAGGCCGTGCGCTTCGCCGGTAGCCGGTAGCCAGTAGCCAGTAACGAGTAGCCAGTAACGGGTAGCCGGTGGCTGGTGGCCGGTAGCCGATTGTAGAGGATGAGTTGCGATAATGAGTGCGCGACGCGTCGTGGTGACGCCGCTAATAGAGCCGGCTTCACCAACAGTTCATCGTTACTTTCTGACTTCTGACTTCTGACTGCTATGACACTCTTACTACTCGGCATCGGGTCCAGTGTGTGTTGGGGCACGGCCGACTTCTTCGGCGGCTTGCAGTCGCGGCGTTTGCCGGCGCTCGCGGTCGCCCTATGGAGCCAGTTGGCTGGGAGCCTCGTCTTGCTCGCCGTGCTGGTCGTGCTGGCCGACGGCGGCGCCGCGCCGACGCCGTCGACCATCGCCTGGGGTCTCTTCGCGGGGCTCTTCGGCGGGAGCGCGCTCGTGCTGTTCTACAGCGGGCTCGCCGTCGGCACGATGTCGATCGTCGCGCCGGTGTCGGCTTGCGGCGCGATCGTGCCCGTCCTGTTCGCCCTGGCGACGGGGCGCGTCCCGCGCGGCCTCGCGTTGGCGGGTATCGCGGTGGCGATCGCCGGCGTCATCCTGGTGTCGTTGCAACGGGAAGAGATGGCGCGCGATGCGGGCCGAGCCCGGCGAGGACTCCTGCTCGCCCTCGGCGCCGCGCTCGGATTCGGCCTATTCTTCGTGGGCCTCGATTACGGCTCGGCCGCGGGCCATGGCGCGCCGCTCTGGGCTGTCGGCGGCGCGCGTCTCGGCTCCCTGGCGACGCTCACGACTATCGTCGCCCTGAGCCGGTCCGGGGCGCCGTGGCCTGGCGCGCGCGCCGCGCCCATCGCGGGGGTAGGGATTCTGGACACGCTCGCGAACGTGCTCTTCGCGTACGCTTCGACGCACGGCAACCCCGGCGTCGTCGCGGTGCTCGGCTCGCTCTACCCCGTGATGACGGTCGTCTTGGGCCGCTTCGTACTGTCGGAGCGACTCAACCGGGTGCAAGGAGCCGGCGTTGCCGTGGCCCTGGCAGGGGTCGTGCTGCTGTCGGCCGGGTGAGCGCATGCCCACTACGACACGGCGAGACCGCGGGGGGACCTGTGATTAACATCGCATGGCGCACGAGTGGCGACTCTGGTCGCAGCTGGTAGCAAACCGAAGCTGCGCGGTCGCGTATCGTAGGCTACAGTATATTGGCCGGGGGTGACACGTCAGTACCCGGTGTGTGCCATGCGATGTGGGTCGCAGGCCTATTTTGAAGGAGTGAGTAGAGATGGCAGAGACATTCCGCAACTACATCGGCGGCGAGTGGCGCGTCGCGGTGAAGGGCGCGACCTTCGAGAGCGCGAACCCGGCGCACCGCGACGAGGTGGTCGGCGTGTTCCAGCGCTCGACCACCGAGGACGTGGCGCTGGCCGTCGACGCCGCGTCGCGCGCCCAGCGCGCCTGGCGCGAGGTACCGGTCCCCGAGCGCGGGGAGATGCTCTACACGGTGGCGCGCCTGATGGAAGATCGCAAAGAGGAGTTGGCCCAGCTGATGACCCGTGAGATGGGCAAGGTCATCAAGGAGGCGCGCGGCGATGTTCAGGAGGGCATCGACATGGCCAAGTACATCGCGGGCGAGGGCCGGCGCTATTTCGGCCAGACCGTCCCCTCGGAACTGCGCCGGAAGTTCTGCATGACCGTGCGCCAGCCGCTCGGCGTGGTCGGCCTGATCACGCCCTGGAACTTCCCGATCGCCATCCCCTGCTGGAAGATGATGCCGGCGCTCCTGTGCGGGAACGCCGTGGTGCTCAAGCCGGCCGAGGACACGCCGGCCTGCGCCACGCGTCTGGTCGAGATCTTCGTCGCGGCCGGGTTCCCCGCGGGCGTGATCAACCTCGTCACCGGCTACGGCGAGGAGGCGGGCCAGCCCCTGCTCGAGCACCCGCGCGTGGCCGCCATCTCGTTCACCGGCTCGACCGAGGTGGGCCGCCTGATCGGCGCGACCTGCGGGCAGAACCTCAAGCGCGTTTCGCTCGAGCTCGGCGGCAAGAACGCCATCGTGGTGATGGACGACGCCGACCTCGACCTGGTGATCGACGGCGCGATCTGGGGCGGCTTCGGCACGGCCGGGCAGCGCTGCACGGCCTCGTCGCGCCTCATCGTGGAGACCGGCGTCTACGCCGAGGTGCAGGACCGCCTCGTGGCGCGAGCCGAGGCGCTCACGGTCGGGGATGGCCTGAGGAGCGAGGTGGAGGTGGGCCCGCTAGTCAACGCGGACCAGCTGCGCCGCGTCGACAGCTACACGGGCATCGGACGCGCGGATGGCGCGCGCCTTCTAACGGGCGGCCGCGTGCTGACCGAGGGCGGATTGAGCGACGGCTACTTCTACGCGCCGACCGTGTTCGCGGACGTCGAGGCGCACATGCGCATCGCCCAGGAGGAGATCTTCGGCCCCAATATCTCGGTGATCCCGGTCGACAACTTCGAGCGGGCCATCGAGGTGGCCAACGGCACGCAGTACGGGCTCTCGCTGTCCATCTACACGCGCGACGTCAACAAGGCCTTCCAGGCCATCAACGAACTGGAATCCGGCATCGTCTACGTCAACGCCCCCACCATCGGGGCCGAGATCCAGTTGCCCTTCGGCGGCATCAAGGGCACGGGCAACGGGCACCGCGAGGCCGGTACGACGGCCATCGACCAGTTCAGCGAGATCAAGAGCGTCTTCGTCGACTACAGCGGCCACCTGCAGCGCGCGCAGATAGACAACAGAGAGTGACTAGTGTTTAGTGTCTAGCGATTAGCTGCCGCCATTGAGCTAATCACTAGACACTAAAACACTAAGAGACGGCCTCGGCCGTCCAGCGGTTGCCCTCTTTGTTGATGACCATGGGCTGGTTGCAATTGTCGCAGTAGACTTCCATACCCTCGAGGGGGAAGAAGACGCCGACGTTGCTGCCGCAGTGCGGGCAGGTGGTGCGGGCGTAGGCGCCCGAGGCGCGGCCCACCAGGTTGTACGCCAGGGCCGCGCCGCCCGCGAACAGGCCGAGCCGGAACAAGAAGCGCATTGGTGCTCTCCCAATCGTGTTAGCCGCCACGGTCGGGCGCAGGCCGCGCCACGACACACGCGCGTATTATAACAGCGATAGCTTTATCGACCGCTGTTCTTGTTTCGGCTTATGATAATCCCGATGGCTCGAACGAAAAGGGGGAACATGCCCGACATCGACGACAACATGACCAGGGCGGGCGCCACGCTCGACGACGCCGTACGCAAGCTACCGGAGGGGCCTGTTCTCACCAACTACGACTAACCCTCTACACAGCCTGTTTCACTGTCGCGCCACGTCCTCGTTCGTGATCGGCACTCTTAATTCGCCATTGAAACAGGTCGGCCACGGGGACGCTGAAGCCCGCTATGATCTCTCGCCCGTCCAGCGTGTCGTCCGGTCGCAGCGGGTGCGGCGCGTCCTCACTCTGACGCCACTCGTCGATCCGGCGTCGCGCCGGCCAGGCGACCCACACGAGGGGCACGCCGCGCTCGAGCCACCGCCGCGCCTTACCATCCATCTCGGGGCGCGACTGGCTGGGCGAAGCGGTCTCCACTACCAAGTCGGGCACGATAGGCGCGAAGCCCTCCACCGGCGGCGGGACACGCGCGGCGCGCACGAAGGCGATGTCGGCGGCGAGGACGGTCTGCCGCGGCTCGCCAGGGCGTGTGAGATCGAAGCCCGCCTCGGCCGGCCACATTTCGCCCAGTTCGCGCTCCGTGATATAGCGGAGGGCACGGCGCGGGAACGGGCGCTTCTACAGCGGGATGTCCCTCTCGTCGATCGATCCGAACACCATACCGCCGTGCGCCGGCCCGTATCTCATGCCCAAGTGCGCGGGAAAATAGCCGGAGGTATCGTCCGGCCTCAACTCATATGTCGTGACAGTGCTGACCATTTGGGCGTGCAGCGCGTCGACCTGCTCGCCCATCACCTCGTCCATGGCCCGCTGCTCCTGCTCTCGTTGTCGCGCGGTTATCCAGCGCATCATGGCCGAAACGAAGAGCTCTTTGAGGTATGCGAACGAGAAATCGTCCGTCCGCTCGGCGATACTGTCGACCGCGGCGTCCGAGAGGCGTAGCGCCGGCCGCAACGACCCGTTCCATCGGGCAATGTAGGCGCGCCGCTCCTCGACGGCGGGCAGGTCGAACGGGTACTTGCGGTCGAAGCGGCTGGGGCGGTCCACGATGGCGGGGTCCAGGCGCTCGGGATGGTTGGTCGTGGCCAGGGTCAGGATGCCCGTGTTGCCGGCGAAGCCGTCCAGTTCGTTGAGGAAGAACGAGCGGTTGCTCGGCGTGACCAGCGAGTCGAGGTCCTCCAGGACCAGGATGCACGGCGCGGCCATGCGCGCGCGGTCGAACACCGCGCGGATGCTGAACTCGTCCGGCCCCTGTGAGCGGAAGCTCTTGACGTAGAGGCAGGGCTGGCCCAGCGCGTTGACCAGGGCCTTGACGGCGTGCGTCTTGCCGTTGCCGGGCGGTCCGACTAGCAGGACACCGCGTTTCCAGGGTACGCCGTACTCTTCGTAGGTCTCGCGGGCCGCGAAGAAGGCGTCCAGGTCGCCGTGGATGTCCTCTTTGAGGCTACCGCGCAGCACGAGGTTGTCGAGGGTCGCTCCCTTGATGGCTGCGAAGAGTTCGGGGTCTTTGTGCCAATGGCCGCTGTCGAAGACCAGCACCTCGTCGCGCACCTCCATGCTCCAGGCGCACACCGCCATCAGGAAGTCCTCGGCCACGCGCAGGCTATCGGCGGCGATGTAGAAATGGTACGGCGCGCTCATGTTGTCGCTCCAGTGCATCACGAGCACATGGAGGCTGTGGCCCTGCCAGGTGGCCTCGAATAGGGTCTGCTATGCCCGGTAGAGGGGCCGATGTTCTGTCCCAAGGTAATGAGCGAGGCGCTGGCTGTGCGGCGTCGGGCACTCGACCAGGGCGCAGTGCCCTTCGTGGGCGTACCCCTCGACGTTGAAGGACCCGTCCATACCCTCCAACAACGCCTTGGTGGGCCACAGCGCGGCCAGGCGCTGGCTGAGGTTGTAACCGATTGCGGGTAGCTCCATTCGCAGGGCGTCGCCGATGAAATGGTCGGGCATCATGGAGTAATCTCCTTCCGTGAAAGACAGAGGGGACGCCCACATGGTACCCTGTGCGTACGCATGGCGCAGTGAGGGGAGAAATAGGCATGCGCGTCCCCTACCCCCGATGTCGCGGTGATCGGGGCGGGCGCGCTCGGCCTGACGACGCTGCAGACTACCGCGTCTCAAGGCGCGTCGCGTCGTCGCGCTCGACACGGCGCCCAAACGGTGTTCACGCACCTCGTCGATAACCCGCACAGGCTGGTCGTCGTAGACCAACCCTATGCTCGCCCCGGAGATGGGGCCGGCGCGGCGCGACGGTGTCGCGCGCCACCGCACGCTGGGTGCGAGCAAACGCGGCGCCTCTCCCCACACCGATGATGGCGTGGAGGGGCGCCGCATCTTCCACGAACCACGTTCGCGCGCCAGCGCGCACTGTACCAGCCCGTTCAATGGCGGGGCTGGCGCCCGGCGGGTTGCTACGCGCCGGGCTGGTTCGAGTGGAGGCCGAACCCGTTGCCGTCCTCGTCCACGAACTCGGCCCAGCCGCCGAAGTCCTCCCTGGATGGCTGCTTGGTAAAATGCACGCCGCGGCCCGACAGCTCGCGGTACGCGGCGTCGATGTCGTCGGTCTCGAGGACTATGCCCGTGTTCTTGCCGAGCGGCGCGCCGCCATCGCCGAAGCCATGGGCCAGGACCACCTCCGTGGCCGAGCCGGCCGGCGCGACCGTAAGCCAGCGCATGCTCTCGCCCATGGGCATGTCGGCGCGCTTCTCGAAGCCGAGGCGCTCGGTGTAGAAGCGCAACGCCTCCTCCTGATCCTGCACGTTGACGGTGACGATGCTGATATGGGAAACGGTCTTGGTGACGCTTGCAGCACTCATGTCCAGGGCTCCTCCCGCTTTGCGGCTGATGCGATCCGGCACGGTCAACGACCGGCCGCACCTATAAGATAGCACAGATGTTCTACGAAAACTTCTCCGATCTTGCGCTTCTTGCGGCGCGCGCAACGCGCGCGACGCGCGTCCCTACCCCCCGTTACGCATGAACACCCTGTGCGCCACTGAGCTAAGCTAATCGTGTGCGGGGCGTTGATGGCCCACGAGGAGGAACGGCAGCGCGACCAGGAGCGGCGGGCCGGTCGGGCGCGGCGGGCGCACCACGATGTCCGCCCGCTCGCGCGCCCGGCCGCCCCGCACCGTCACGGGCGCGCGGGCGGCGCCGACGCGCAGCCCGTCGCCGGGCACGAGATACGCCAGCCCGCGCGCCGTGGGCGGGAAGGCCGCGGCCAGCGCGTAGTAGCGGCCGTCGGGGACACACGGGATGTGGTATGCGCCCGGCCCATCCAGGAGCGCGCTCCCGACGGGCGTCGACTGCGGGATGGGCGTCGGAAAGAGCCCCACGAAGATCAACCCCCTCGCGGCGTCGGGCGCGTGGACGACGCCGCCCACCCCTCCGTTCACCCCTCCCCCCGCCGCCGCGGCGCCCCCGGCGCCCCCGCCGCCCCCGCCGTAGGGCGGCGCTCCCGCGACGAGGCCGTCGACGTCCTCGGCCCGCCGGCGCAGGCGGCCGGGCGACACGCCGACCAGGCGGGCGAATCGCGCCGTGAACGTGCCGAGCCCGGTGTAGCCCACCTCGAAGCACACGTCGGTGACGCTCGCCTGCGTGGTGAGGAGCAGGCGCTTGGCCTCTTGCACACGCAGGGCGGCGAGATATTCAGCCGGCGGGATGCCGGTTATGTCGCGGAACACGCGGGCGAAGTAGTACGGGCTCAGATGAGCCACGTCGGCCAGGTCCTGCAGCGTCAGCGCCTCGCCAAGCCGCTCGCGCATCGTCGCCACGACCCGCTCCACGGCGGAGGCGTGCGCCGCGCGCGCGAGATCGCCCACAGCGTCTTCGAGGAGGTTTTCACGATCGCGAAGCGTCCGTCGTGACATGATCGAGCATGACCTCACGAGAGTACAGGGTGGTCGGACCGATTGAGCATCGGTCTCGGTGGCGGCGCACACGCAAGCCATCCTATTATGGACCAGACGCACGCGTCCATCAAGGGCACTCGCTATCGTAGGGCTCGCCGGTGAGGCGGGGATGAGAATGCACCCACACTGACCCTCACTTTATGGCTGTCGTGGGAATACTTTCGGTCTCATCAGGGTCTCATCCCGCGATGCGATGATGCGGGGGACCGGATGCCGGACCTCTCACGCCACGGCGAGGGCGGGCTGCGCGGCGACAGGCGCATGGCGGTATGGCGATAGACATGGAGAGACGGAGATGGGGGAAATTATCAGCTGGATCATTGTCGGGCTGGTGGCCGGGGGGCTGGCCAGCGCGCTGACGTCAGGCCGCACGCCGGGAGGCCTCCTGGGCGTAGTGGGGGTGGGCATCCTCGGGGCCGTGCTGGGTGGATGGGCGTGGTCGCTGCTGTTCGGCGCGGGCCCCTCGACCTTCCTGGGCTCGGTCATCCTCGGCGTCTTCGGCGCCATGGCCGTCCTCACGCTGCTGCGCCGGTCGGGCAGCGTGCGGTACCGCGCCTGACGCGTCCCGCCTGCCGGCCATTGGCGGCGATAGGTGGGCGGATAGCTGCTAGAGTGAGCGTAGAGTGGTTTGGCGAAGGAGGCGCGTGATACGTATTCTCGTGGTGGAAGATGACCCGCGGATCGCCGCGTTCGTCGAGCAGGGCCTGCGGGAATCGGGCTATAACGTGGCCGTGGCACGCGACGGCGAGGAAGGCTTCCTCGACGCGCGCCTGAACGAGTACGACTTGATCGTGCTCGACCTGATGCTGCCCAAACTGGACGGTCTCGAGGTGGCCCGCCGCCTGCGCGCCGCGCGCAAGGCCACGCCCGTCCTGATGCTCACCGCGCGGGATACCGAGGCGGACAAGATCACGGGCCTGGATGCCGGCGCCGACGACTACCTGACCAAGCCCTTCTCGTTCGGCGAATTCCTGGCCCGCGTGCGCGCCCTGCTGCGCCGCGACACGCTCACACGCGCCAGCGTGATGCGCGTGGGCGACCTCGAGCTCGACACCGCGGCGCGCCGCGTCGCCCGCGCGGGGCGGGACATCGTGCTCTCGGCGCGCGAGTACGCCCTGCTGGAGTACCTCGTGCACCACGCGGGGCAGACCGTCACGCGCGAACAACTGGCCGAGAGGGTGTGGAGCGATGCCGAGGTGGAGAGCAACGTCATCGACGTCTACGTGCGCTACGTGCGCCAGAAGGTCGACGCGCCCTTCGCCCCCTCCGCCCCGCCGCTGATCCACACCGTGCGCGGGGTCGGCTACACCCTGCGCGCCGATAGTCGTAAGTCGTGAGTTGGTGACCGGTAGCCGATAGGGGACAGCTAGCGCCCATGCCCATGTTCGACCGCGCGCGTCTGCGCCTGACCCTGTGGTACCTGGCCATCCTGGCCGTCATCGTGCTCTTGCTCTCCTTCGCCCTGTACGACATCCTGGCCACCATCCTGGTCAGCATCCAACAGGCCGAAACGGACGTCCCACCAGCTCTGAGGCGCGGCGTCGCGCGGTTCGTCGCGCATGTCGCGGGCGACCGGCGTACCCTCGCCCTGGAGATCGTGGCTATCGACCTCGGCGTGCTCATCTTGGCGGCGCTGGGGGCGTACGTTCTGGCCGAGCGCACCCTGCGCCCGATCGAAGAGAGCATGGAGCGCCAGCGGCGCTTCGCCGCCGCCGCCTCGCACGAACTGCGTACGCCGCTCACGGTGTTGCAGGGCAGCATGGAGGTGACGTTGCTACGCGAGCGCGCCCCGGCCGAGTACCAGGGCATCCTGCGCGACGCGGCGGCCGAGGCCGGGCGCATGGGCCTGTTGATCTCCGACCTGCTGGCCGTGGCGCGCGCCGAGAACGACGCCGAGGCGCTGACGCTGGGGCCGCTCGACCTGCGCGAGGTGGCGCGCGCGGCCGCCGAGGGCGTGCGCCCGCTGGCGGAGCGCAAGGGCCAGACACTCGACCTCGACCTCGACCTCGACCTCGATCTCGACGCGCCGCTCCTGGTCCGCGGCGACCGGGTCAAGCTGCGCCAGGCCCTGTCCAACCTGCTCGACAACGCCGTGGCCTACACGCCCGAGGGCGGGGCGATCCGTCTGTCGGGGCGCATCGAGCGCGGCCAGGCGGCGATCGCGGTGCGGGACACGGGGCCGGGCATCGCGGCGCGGCGCCTGCCGCACCTGTTCGAGCCGTTCTACCGCGTGGACCCCGCCCGCGCCGGCGGGGGTGACCACGCCGGCCTGGGCCTGGCCCTCGCCTCCTGGATCGCGCGCGCGCACGGCGGCCACCTCGCCGTGGAGAGCCGCGAGGGCGTAGGCTCCACCTTCACGCTCTCGCTCCCGCTCGATCGGTAGCCCCAACCGGCGTCATTTCTCATCGACACCTCATCTCTGTGCCCTACGATGGGCGCATAGCCCGAGGGCGCCGTCGGCGACAAGGATCGGGGCGACGCGCCCGCGCGTCATTGTGTGGGCTGGTGAGGAGAGGGGCCGATGATAGGACCGGAATATAAGGGACAGGGGTCCGCGATGTCGGGCCGGCGGCGGATGCGCGGAGTATTGGTCGTGGCGGGGCTACTCGCGCTCGTCGCCGCGGCGCAATTGGCTTTACCCTGGATCGCAACGTTCGATGTGGACCTCTCGCTCGACGCCTTGAAGCGCGGGCTGACCGGCCACGACTTGACGGGGCTGCTGGGCGCCTACGGCTACTGGGCCGTGCTCGTCTTCGTCGCCGTGGAGAGCATGGGCATCCCCTTCCCCGGCGAGACGATGTTGCTCGCCGCCGCGGTCTACGCCGGCACGACGCACCGTCTGGAGATCCCCCTGGTGATAGCCGCCGCCACCGCCGGCGCCATCCTGGGCGACAACGTAGGCTTCCTGGCCGGCCGCGAGGGCGGCTACCGCTTGCTGCGCCGCTACGGCCGGTACGTCCGCCTGGACGAGCGCAAGCTCAAGCTCGGGCAATATCTCTTCCAGAAACACGGCGGCAAGGTGGTCTTCTTCGGCCGCTTCGTCGCGGTGCTGCGCATCTGGGCCGCCTTCCTGGCCGGCGCGTATCGCCTCTCCTGGCACCGCTTCCTGGTCTACAACGCGGCCGGGGGCGTCGCGTGGGCCACGGTCTTCGGTCTCGGCGGATACCTTCTGGGCGACAATGTGCACCGGGTGGGCGGGCCGCTCGGGATCGTCGGCGCGGTGTTGGCGCTCATCGCCGCGGGAGCGGGGCTCGTCTTCCTGCGCCGCAACGAGCGCCGGTTGACCGAGGAGGCCGAGCGCGCCCTGCCCGGTCCGCTCGACGACACGCCCCCGCGGCGCGGCGCGCGGACCGTGCCGGCGCGTTGAGAAGAGCCCTCATCGCCCTCTCATTGCCGCGACCTACAGTAGGGATGGGATGTGGGGTTGGCGCCGGCCCGATCCCGGCCATAGAGTATCGCCACGCAACACGGTAAGCACGACGAGAAGGAGCGAACAGATGGTCTGCGGTATCGACAACGGTAAGGTGAGGAGAGTGGCTGCCGGCGGCGCCCTGGGGTTGGGCGGCGCCCTGGGGTTGGGCGGCGTCCTGGCGGGCGCCGGCATCGCGGTGGCCGCCATGGTCCCGCCCGCGTCGAGGGGCGTGGCGCCCACGGCCCCGACGCCCGCCCGTGAGGCGGCGCCCGCGGCCGTCTCGCTCGAGAAGGCCACACAGGACGCCGCGGCGACGGCGAGCCCCTCCATCGTCAAGATCGAGAGCGCCGGCGGCCTCGGCTCCGGCGTCGTCGTCGACGCGCGCGGCTACATCGTCACGAACTACCATGTGCTGGCGGGGCAGCAGGGCCGCGTCGACCGGCAGTCCCGCTACACCGTGACGCTCGCCGACGGCGCGTCGTACCAGGCCGCCATCGCCGGGACCGACGCCCCCGACGACCTCGCCGTGCTCAAGATCTCCGCGCCGAACCTGCGCGCGCTGCCCCCGGCCGACTCGTCGGGGCTGCGTGTTGGGCAGTTCGTGCTCGCCGTGGCAACCCTCTGGGCTACTCGCAGACCGTCACCTTCGGCATCGTTTCGACGCTGCGGCGCACCGTGGCCGAGAACGGGCCGGCCACCTTCATCCCGGACATGATCCAGACCTCGGCGCCGATCAATCCGGGCAACTCGGGCGGCGCGCTGGTCGACCTGCGGGGCCGGCTCGTCGGCATCCCCACGCTGGCCGCCGCGGACACGCGCCTGGGCACGGCGGCGCAGGGCATCGGCTTCGCCATCCCCGTTGGCCGCGTGAGCTTCATCGCGGGTCAGATCATCAAGGAAGGCAAGGTGACGCACAGCGGGCGCCCCTACCTCGGCGTCACGGGCCTGCGCGAGGTAACCCCCGCCGTGGCCGCGCAGGAGGGTCTGGGCGTGGAGAACGGCGTGCTGCTCGATCGTGTCGTGCGCGACGGCCCAGCCGACCGGGCGGGCCTGCGCGCGGGCGACGTGGTCGTGCGGCTGGACGGGCGGCCGGCGCGGAGCGAGGCGGCCTTCGGCGACGCCCTGGCCCGCCTGAAGCCGGGGGCGCGCGTGCCCGTCACGGTCAAGACCGAGGCGGGGGAGCGCGCCGTCACGGTGACGCTGGGCGAGCTGCCCATAGGCTAGTTGTCTACCGGGAGCGCCGGCTTCCAGTTGGCGCTCCCGGGGCACGTTATAGGCGTGAGGGTGTCCCAGACGGCGCATGTATTGGTCAGCGTCCAGAGGCTATGAAGGAGACTGGAATGAGCGTCAAAGAGAGTCTTGTTATGCGCACATGGCGTCCGGCGCCGCGCGACACGGGCGACGAGACCCTATGCCCGCGACGATGCGGGCGGGCGAGGGGGCGTGTGCTGCTCGTCGAGAACGACGCGGCCATCGCCGACTTGCTGGCGACGATCCTGGAGGACGAGGGCTACGTCGTGGAGCGGGCGACGACGCCATACGGCGCCCTCGTCGCGCTGGCCGGCCCCGGACCAGACGCGTTCGACCTCGTGTTGAGCATCCCCTTCATGGACCCGCTGGACGACCCGTACCTGTGGCTCGACCGCCTGCACAGCCGGACATCCACGCCGGTCGTTATCTGCGCGCGCTGCCCCGCCCTGTTCTACGCCGACCATCGCGAGCGCGGCTACGCGGCCTTCCTAGAGGAGCCGTTCGACGTGCAGCAACTGATCGACCTCGTGGCCGCGCTCTGTCCCGAGCCGGCTACGCCTGTTACGCAGACGACGCCGACCCGGCACGATGTAGACGAGGGGCGGACGCGGCCGTCGAACGGCTGGTGGCCTGCCGGCCGTTGATAGCCGGCGGTCACGGCGCGGTCACGGGCACCGTGTTTTGCCATAGCGCAAAGCCCTATTCCTGCCCTATCCTACTAATGTGCGTAATCGTAGGGGGAGTAGATAGGTACGTCAGGTAGGGGATGTATTATGGTCGTGTGGAATCCCTTTGGGCGCGCCAGGTACACCTTTCGGACCATCATATCCCCCGAAGAATGTAACCGGCGTATGATCGACGTGACGAATGACTACAATACGCCGGGCCGGGGGCGCTATGTTATCGCGACGGTGTTCGGGGAGCGATTCACCGCCAAGATCGAGCCGGGCTCGCTCGGCTCGGCCAGCTCGGGCGCCTTCATGAAGCACCTCGTCGTCGAGGCGGTTGGCGTCTTTCGGCCGGCGCGCGACGGCACGGTCGACGTAACGATCGGGTTCGATCGGGCGACGAGCGTCGGGCAAATCGTGTGGCGGCTCCTGCTCGTCCTTTTTATCGCGCTGTCCGTCTGGACGCTTGTCGCTTCCCCCATCATCCCCATATTCGCCGTCGCCTTCGGGATCGCCATCGCGCCCTTGCTTCTCCCGTGGTCACTCGTCGCCCTTGTGCAGGGGATGCGCCAGGCCGGAAAAGACTGGAGCGCGCTGCTCCATGTCGTCGAGGGGGGCCTGGGCAGTCACGCCGTCGAGCGGGTAGGACGGCAACCGAGAGGTACCTGAAGCAAGACGCGGAGAGTATAGTCGCGGTGGCCCGCTGGGAGCGCATCATTGGGCTACACGATACATGCGATAATAAACTAGTTGTCACAACTCAACACAAAGGAGTGCGCCATGTCACTGCCGAACCGCACGACAGGTGACCCAACTGCGCCCGCCCGTTGCGTCGATTGCGGCCAGGACATCGCGGAGGAGGACATCTTCCGCGTGCTGCGCCGTGGCCGCGATGGGCAGCGCCACGTCGTCTGCCAACCCTGCGCCGACCGCCGCCACGCCGAGGCCAAACCGGCGCCCCTGCAGGTGCAGCGCACGCCCCCGCCGCCCTCCGTCCTGACAGGTAAGCGCCTGGAGCGAAAGAGTCCCGACGCCGGCGGCTAACAGGGAGCGCCATCTGGTGGAGCGCCCGGCCGGCCGGTGGCAGGCCAAACGACGCCTGTACGGCCTGAACGGCTCTCGCACGCTCAGCGGTCATGGCATGCGATAGGGCCCGTCCGTGTTACACGTCTTCCCACCGATAACCCGATCCTGTCACCGCGATGCGCCCCCAGCCGGGGAAGATGTTGTGCGTGAACACCACCGTCGCACCGCTGGGTACGGCCTCCGAGACCAGGCGCTCACGCGAGGCGATCATTGCCGGCGTATCGCGCCCCGTCATGACCCACTCCGGGTGCTCGACCTCGCACCGATGATGGAACAGGTCGCCCAGGTGATAGAAGCTCTCGCCGGCCGACTGCACGCGCACGACAGCGTGGCCGGGCGACTCGCCGGGCGCCGCGAGCATGGTCACCCCGGGCGCCACATCGCAGTCCCCCTCGACCAGATCGAGGAGGCCGGCCCGCTCCAGCGTCCCCAGGTGGATCGAGGTCTCGGAGTCGGGGTCCTCGCGCGCGGGGTTGCCGTCCCAGTCGGCGCGCCCGAGCACATACCGCGCCCGGGGGTAGCGTGGGACGCGCCGGCCGTCGCACGTCAGGGTCGCGCCCGTGAAGTGGTCGCCATGCGCGTGCGTGATCACCACGTGGGTGATCTGGTCGGGTTGGATACCGGCGGCCGCCAGGCCGGCCTGCACGCCGGGTGTCGGGCGCAACTCCAACTCGCGCGCCAGCCACGACTCGGGGGGCAGCGCGCCGAATCCCGGATCGACGAGCACCGAGGCGGCTCCTATCCGAACGTGAGCGACGATCATGCCGCTCCGACCGACACGGCCGCCGGCGTCGGCCTCGGGTACCGCCCGGCGCACGTCCTCCTCCGGCGCGTCCATCCAGGGGATCAGCGGGGTCGCGTCGAAAATGCCGTCGTTGATGAGCGTCACGGTGGCGTCGCCGATGCGGCGCGCGGCGACGTACTCCCCGGCTGATTGCGTAACCATCAGTCACCTCCGTCTCCGAATCATATTTCTGGCGCCAGCTTACCGAATAAGGATTGTTTGCCACATACACAGTGGGGTCGACGCATAACCATCAGCAGGCCGCGGCGGCCGACTGGACGTACTTGCTCGTGGGCGCGACGCCTGTCGCCGTGGTCAGGTACATCGTCGCCGCCGCGACCGCGTCGAGGTCCACGCCTGTTTCGACGCCCATGCCGTGGAGCATGTAGAGCAGGTCCTCGGTGGCGAGGTTGCCCGCCGCGCCGGGCGCGTAGGGGCAGCCCCCGAGACCGCCGGCCGCGCCGTCTACGGTGGCGATGCCCAGTTCCAGGGCGGCAAGCACGTTGGCCAGCGCGGTCCCGCGCGTGTCGTGCATGTGCGCCGCCAGCTTCCCGGCCGGGAACTCACGCAAGAGCTCGCCCATGACGGCGCGCACCGAGCCCGGCGTGGCCACGCCGATGGTGTCGCCGACCGAGACTTCGTCGACGCCGAGTTCGAACAGCCGCCGCGCGACGTCGAGCACCCGCGCCGGCGGGACGCGTCCCTCGTAGGGGCAGCCGAACGCCATGGACACGTAGCCGCGCACCCCGATGCCCTCGCGCCGGGCCAGCTCGACGACGGGCGCGAACGCGCGCAGCGACTCCGCGATCGTCATGTTGATGTTGCGCCGCGTGAAGCCCTCCGACGCCGCCGTGAACACCGCGATGTCGCGCGCGCCGGCCGCCACGGCCCGCTCCATGCCCCTCATGTTCGGCGTCAGCACCGGGTAGCGCGCGCCGGGACGTTTCTCGACCGCTGCGAAGACCGCGGCCGCATCGCCGAGCTGCGGGATCGCCTGCGGGCTGACGAACGAGGTGACCTCCACAACGGGCAGCCCCGCCGCGGAGAGCAGGTCCACGAAGCGCACTTTGACATCCGTGGGCACGGTCGGCCCCATGTTCTGCAGCCCGTCGCGCGGGCCGACCTCGACCACGCGCACCCGCGCCGGCAGCCGCGGATCGCGCGGTGTTTCCTCGGGCCACATCGTTTAGCTCTCCTCTATCTCCACCAGCTTGTCGCCCGCTGCGACGAGGTCGCCGGCGCGGCGCAGCACGGCGCGCACGACCCCGCCGTAGGGCGCCTCGACGACGTGCTCCATCTTCATGGCCTCGAGCACCACCAGACGCTGCCGCGGCTCGACCGTGTCGCCCTCGCGCACGTCCACGCGGATGATCGTGCCCGGCATCGGCGCGGTCAGGCCCTTCTCCGCGCCGTGGACAGCGCGTCCCCCGCCGGCGCTGTCGACGTCCGGCGGCCCCGCGACTCCCAGCGCCCAGACGCCGCCGTCGTGCGCCACCAGCAGCGTCCCCGGGTCGGGCTGCGCGACGTGCCCGCGCACGATGCGCCCCTCGATGCGCAGGGTCAGGCCGCCGGCCGTCGTCGAGCCCTCGTCGCGGTCGGCCCCGGCCACTTCGTAGAGGTCGTCGCCGGCGCGCGCGCTCCAGGCCTGCGCGCCAACCCTCTGCAACTCGACCGCATAATCTTCGTCGCCCCAGGTGAACCATCGCCTCTGCCGGGCGGCGAGCGTCCAGCCCGAGGAGGCCCGCCAGGGGTCAAGGGATGGTGGCGCTGCGGACGCGAGGACGGGGGCGGTCGCGCCCCAGAGCGCGGCGAGCAGCAGGGCGTCGTGGCTCGGCGGCGCCGGCGCGCCCGCGTCGGGGAGGTGGCGCGGCAGGAAGTCGGTCGAGAGTTCGCCGGCCAGGAAGGCGGGGTGGCCGATGGCGCGGGCGAGGAACCGCAGGTTGGTGGTGACGCCGAGCACGGTGAAGCGGCGCAGCGCGCGCCGCGCGCGCGCGATGGCCTCGTCGCGCGTCTCGCCGCCCGTGATGAGCTTGGCCAGCATGGGGTCGTAGTGCACCGTCACCTCGTCCCCGGCCGCCACGCCCGCGTCGACGCGCACGCCGGGTCCGCGCGGCGCGTCGAAGGTGAGCAGGCGCCCGGTCGAGGGCAGGAAGCCCGCCGCGGGGTCTTCGGCGTAGACGCGGCACTCCAGGGCGTGCCCGCGTAGCGTCACGTTCTCTTGCGCGAGGGGCAGGGGCTCGCCGGCCGCCACGCGCAGTTGCAGGGCCACGAGGTCGAGCCCGGTCACGAACTCGGTCACGGGGTGCTCGACCTGCAGGCGCGCGTTCATCTCCAGGAAGTAGTAGGAGCCGTCGGGCGCGAGCATGAACTCGGCCGTCCCCGCGCCCGTGTAGTTGGCCGCGCGAGCCACGCGCACCGCCGCCGCGCCCATCTCCGCGCGCAGGGCGGGTGAGAGGGCGGGCGAGGGGGCCTCTTCCAGAATCTTCTGGTGGCGTCGCTGCACCGAGCACTCGCGCTCGCCCAGGTGGATCACCGCCCCGTGCGCGTCGCCGAACACCTGGAACTCTATATGGCGCGGCTCTAGTACCAGGCGCTCCAGCAGCACCGTGTCGTCACCGAAGGCGGCGCGCGCCTCGCGGCGCGCCGCGGCCAGCGCCTCGGGGAAAAGGCCGAGGTCATGCGCCTCGCGCATGCCGCGCCCACCGCCTCCCGCCGACGCCTTTATCAGCAGGGGCGCGCCGATCTCCCGGGCGTGGGCAAGCAGCGTCTCGTCCGCCTGGTCGTCGCCGTCGTAGCCGGGGACGGTCGGCACGCCGGCCCGTGCGGCCAAACGCTTTGCGGCGATCTTACTGCCGAGCAGGCGTAGCGCCTCGGGGCTCGGCCCGATAAAGGCGACGCCGGCGGCCCCGCAGGCTGCGGCGAGGGCGGGGTTCTCGGAGAGGAAGCCATAGCCGGGGTGCAGGGCGTCGGCGTTGGCCCTTTCGGCCGCCTGTACGACGGCCTCTATGTTGAGATAGCTCGCCGTGGCGTGGTCGGCGCCCAGCGGGTAGGCCTCGTCGGCCAGGCGCACGTGCAGCGCGTCGCGGTCGGCGTCCGAGTACACGGCCGCCGCCACGATGCCCATGGCCTGGCAGGTCGCGGCGATGCGCACGGCGATCTCGCCGCGGTTAGCGATCAAAACCTTACGGAACATGCCCAAGACTACACCCACCGCTCCCCGTCGGACGGCGGCGCCGCCACGAACGACGGCTTGCGCTTCTCCAGGAACGCGCGCATGCCCTCCTGCCCCTCCGGCGCGCAGCGCAGCGCAGCGATCGTTTCGGTTGTATAAGCGCGGGCCTCGTCGCGCGACAGGTCCGGTACCTCGGCTACCAACTCTTTGCAGGCGCGCACCGCCCCCGGACCGCACGATAGGATGCCGGCCAGCGCGTCCCCTACCGCCGCGTCGAGCGCGTCCCGCTCGACCACGCGGTGGACGAGGCCGATGCGCTCGGCCCGCGCGGCGTCGAATCGCTCGCCGGTCACGAAGGTGGCAAGGGCGTGGCCCGGGCCGATCTTGCGCAGCACGAACGGCGCGATCACGGCCGGCGCGATGCCCAGGCGCGCCTCGGTGAAGCCGAAGAGCGTTTCGAGAGTCGAAACGACCACGTCGCAAGCTGCCACGAGCCCGGCCCCGCCGCCGAGCGCCGCGCCGTGCACGCGGGCTACGACTGGTGCGGCGCAGCGCTCGACCGCCTCGAGCATGTAGGCCAGGCGCAGGGCGTCCGCGACGTTCTCCTCGCGCGTGTACGCGGCCATCGAGCGCATCCAGGCGAGGTCGGCCCCCGCGCAAAAGCTCTCGCCAGCCCCGGCGAGCGTCACGGCCCTGATGTCGCCGTCGGGCGTCACGCCATCGAACACCGCGGTCAGCTCCGCGATCATCCGGGGGTTGAAGGCGTTGCGCGCCTCCGGCCGGTCGAGCGTGACATGCAGAACGGTACCCTGCTGCTCGACCAGGAGATGCTTGTACGCTTGAACTGTATCATCCACGTCAATTAGGATACAGCACGGTAGAGCTTTGCGTCCTGTGCATTACTACCATATCATTACTTTGACGCATACGCGCGGGGAGGCGCTGGAAGACCATGGCGACGGTGACGAGCAAAGGCCAAGTGACATTGCCTCGTGCGGTGCGCGACGCGCTCGGGCTGCAATTCGGGTCGGAGGTAGACTTCGAAATCCATAGCAGACCTCTTTGTCAAGGCATTGGAGAGGGGCGGTTTAAGGTGGAAACCTCTCCTTTCTCCCGCCTGCTGGCGGGGCTGTGTGAGTCGTCGTTGGAGCGTGGGGTCGCAGCTGGGGTGACGTACACCGCGGCCGGTGTCCGATAGCCGAGCGTCTGGTGGGGGCGCCGGTGGTTGTAGAAGTCGAGGTAGCGGGTCAACCCCTGGCGGGCATCCTTGGGACTGGCGTAGTCGTAGCGATAGACCTCCTCACACTTGCGGGATGTCGGTGATGTCGATGCCCCAGACGTGGTTCGGGTACGCGCTTGTCGTGTGCCGCAACAGATACGGCATAGACGCGGTGCTCCAGGCGCCGTTCGCTCGTGTTCGGCCCTGGGCTGATGCCCGCGATGCCCATCTCCCGCATATGTCGCTACGCGGCCTTGCGGTTGAGGGCGCTCCCCTCGCGGCCCAACACAGCGGCAATGCGGCGCGAGCCGTAGAAGGGGCACTCCGTATAGAGCGCGTCGATGCGGTGCTTGAGCGCCACCTCCTCCGGCGCTGGCGCCACGGGCTGGTCGTACAGGCTCGACCGACTCAGCCCGAGCAGATCGGCTTGGGTCACCAGCGGCACGTCCGGGCGCCCCCGCTCGACCAGGACCGCGCGCTCCTCCCCAGACAAGGTCGAGGCCAGATTGTTTGTTGAGCCAGGCCACCTGACCTGTGTGGTCAGCTTCCCGATCTCTGCGTAGAGGGCGGTCGTTTCTTGCTTGTGTTTGACCCTGAGGTCCTCCGTCGCGTCGCGCCGGTCGAACAGACTAGGCAACCCCTGGATCGCCGTGGTCTTCCAGCGCCCCAGTTGGCTGGGATGCGCCTCGCTCTCCGCGGCGGTCTGCGCGACGGTCTTCTCCTCGCGCAGCAACTCCTGCACGACGCGCACCTTGTAGGCGGAACTGTACTGCTGTCTCATCGTGGTCTAGTCTACCACCTAATAAGCGCCCCCTTTCACTGTCTAGTTTCCCGGGTCCAATATACTAAGTATAAGGGCTACCAGTAGTCGACTTGGCCAAGCTGGGGCGTCCAGGCATGCGCGGATGAGTTCGGGAAGACGACCTTCAAGTAGGTCGTCCCCCGCGGTAGCGCGAGATCGTACACGGTCTTCGTCCAGCAGTAGGATGAAAGCGCGCAGGACGGGAACAGACCACGTACGATCGACGACCTGAGCGGCGTGTAGCGATGGTTGTCTCCCGACACGTAGAAGCTAAAAGAAGCCATCGCCTCGCCGGGCCACGACCAGCCGACAGCTTGAAAACGAGTCATACCGCCTAGAGCCCAGATCGCCCACTCGGACGCCCGCGCGCTGCGGACCAGGCGCGAGTTGTCGTCGCCAAAATAGGCGGGGTTGTTGGTATCGAAAGACAGCGCCGAGGAATGAGCGTACATCTTACCCGTGCCGTACAGCAGGTCCGGCGGCGGAACGGGATCGCGGCATGGCGCGCCACCCACCGCGCGATCGGGACGGCCGACGCCATCAATCGATGGGAATGAGTGAGCGTAAGCCCATAGCAATCGCCCTTGCCAGGTCAAATTGGCCGGCCTCCTCCAGTCGTCAATCGCACAGCCGTAGCCATCACCACGGGCGACCAGGCTAAAAGCGTCGCCCGGATCGAAGTGCCACGCCAGAATACCCACGCCCAGAGGTGGGGCCACGCGATAAACCGCATAGACGGCGCGCGTGGTCGTGGGGCGGCCCCGGCCGTCGAACTGTTCTGGTTGGAAGGCCAAATTACCTGTCTCCCCGATCATGACCGCGTTCCCCGCCGCGCGCACACGTACGAGGTAGTCGCGTAGCTTGGCGTCGCCGCCGGCCCACTGGTCGTAGACATGCACGTCGAACACGATGTTTGCGTACGTCTTGCCGTTGAAGGTTTTGACCTGACCACCCACGCTCAAGATCGCGCTCCCCTGACGAGGAACCGGTCTGGCGTCGAAAGCGCCCGCGTCCTGGCCACACTGCGTCCCGTCCACGACGATGACATTGCGCGCCCCCGCCGTGTCGCGGATCGCCACGATGGCGCGTCGGTGGATCTGTACCCATCGCGGGTCCACGCCGCCGGGCGTGTATCCCGGCTCGTTGAATAGATTGAGCCAGACGTAGGGGTTGTCACGGTACCGGCGGGCCACGCGCTCCCACCAGCGCGTCGCAGCCTCTAACCCTTTGTCGTCGGGGAAACTACACGTCCAATCGTGTAACTCAGGCATGACCACAATACCTCGGCGTGTGAACTCGGCCACGATGGCGTCAAGGGTGTCGTTGGGAAACGTCGGGGACGATTGGCAGGGGCTGTACAGGCATATATTGACGCGGACCATGTTGAAGTTCCAGGCTTGCGCGCTGGCCACGGCGACAGCAACGGCGGGGCGGGGCCACAGGTAGTTTGGCCCCGCGTAGTTGGCGCCATGCGGCACGAAGATGTGGCCGGCGGGGTCGACAATAGTGGCGCCCCTGATCACGAACTGGCCGGGCGCCCGCGCGGCAGGCGCGCCGGCGCGGGACAGGACAGCGACGAGTATGCCAAGGCCGCCGAGGGCTACGAACAAGGTAAGGATCGTGGGGCGACGTCGGCGGTGGCGGTGGCGGTGGCGCGCCATGCTAATCACCTCTTTCTACGAACAATAGATTCCGGGTCCGGCGTACCATGCGCGTGGACATGTGGGGCGGCGCTGGCGCTTTTTGTTCCCCTATCCGGTCTATCGGGCCATAACGATCGTCGCATTGCGCGCGAACCGCATCACCGCCATAATCACCTCGCCATCGGGCGGATGCCGCGACCGTGGGACGCAGCCCCCTAACGAGAGAGAATCGACCAGATGGAGAAACACAATGCCACTCGATAAGCATAGACATGTCAAACGACGTCACGTCGTCGCGTGCGGTGTGTTCACCGCGTGGATCCTATCCGCCCTGGCACCCGGCGCGCATGCCGCCATGACGCCCGCCGTTTCGCCCCACGTCGCGACACTGCGGCGCGTCGTGACCCGTACATATCGCGGCGCCTGGCATCGCCATCCGGCGACGGTTATCCTCGCCAGTGTGGCCGGGGCCATATCAAGTGCGCCGGCGACGTCAACGACGCCAACGGCCGCAGCCGGCGCGGTCGCCCCCATAGCCCTGGGCGCCTATATCTACGGCGCGCCCTGGAACACAGCACCATTAGATGACTTCACGCGCATGGCTGGCGCACCGCCCGCCATTGTGATGTGGTACCAGGATTGGGCGCGCCCGTCCGACAATAGCTTCGACCCGGTGACGATGGACGCCATCGTCAAGCGCGGATCCACGCCTATGATCACCTGGGAGCCTTGGGACCCCACGCTAGGTACTACCACGCAGCCCAGCTTCGCGCTCGACACCATCATCTCGGGCAGCCATGATTCCTATATCCGCGCTTATGCCGACGCCGCGGCAGCGTGGGGCAAGCCGTTCTATCTGCGCTTCGCCCACGAGATGAACGGCAACTGGTACTCATGGTCGCCCGGCGCCAACGGTAACACGAGCGCCGGTTTCGTGGCCGCCTGGCGGCACGTCGTGGACATCTTCAGGCAGGAGGGCGCCAACAACGCGCGTTGGATCTGGTCTCCCAACGTCGAGTACGGCGGCACGACTCCTTTCGCCGCCATCTACCCCGGCGACATCTACGTAGATGGGGTGGCGCTCGACGGCTACAATTGGGGGACGACACAGGCGGGCAAGACGTGGCAGTCGCTCACTGACATCTTCGGCCCGTCCTATGACGATCTGATCGGATTGAGCGCCAAGCCGGTCATGATCGCGGAGACAGCCTCGGCCGAAGCGGGCGGGGACAAAGCGGCGTGGATCACCCAAAGCTTTCTCTCTGACGTGCCGCGGCGCTTCCCACGTGTGCGCGCCATCGTCTGGTTCGACGAAAACAAAGAAACGAACTGGTTAGTGAACTCGTCCCCCGCCGCGCTCGCCGCCTATCGCCAAGTCGTCGCGTCACCACTATACCATCAGGATTCGCCTCCCAGTATCTCTGCCGACGTAGCGCCCACGAGCACCCCCACCAATACGCCTACGCCCACGAGCGTCCCTTTACTGCCGACAGCGACAACAACCAACTCGCCGACGCCCCAGCCTCCCACCAGCACTGCTACGCCGGTACCGCCGACCGCGACCGCCCCGGCTATCCCGGCGACAACTCCCGTCCCGCAGACATTGTTCTCGACGGGGTTCGAGCAAGGCGACTCGCAGCCGGCCTGGTACGATGCCGTCGACTGGAGCAGCGGCATGACTGGCGTTTGCTGTGGCTTAACACAGCCTGAGTCCTCGCCGCGCCGGGAGATCGCCCGGGTCGGCAGCGTAGCCCTAATGTACTCGGGTGCGGCGACCGGGGCAAGCCAAAATTACTCGTACGACAAAGTCTTCGACCTGTGGGGGCGCCACATCACGATCGGTCCGGCCACCAAGCTGTCCTACTGGATCTACCCGCAGACCGCCGGACTGACGAGGGTCGACAACAGCGTCTACGTCACCATCGACATCGTCTTTACCGACGGTAGCGCCCTGCGCGACTCGGGCGCGGTCGACCAGTACGGGGTGCGCCTGCATCCGCACTATCAGGGGCAGGGCGGGCGCCTCGCCCTCAACGCCTGGGACTTCGTCGCATCGAACATCGGCGCGGACAACGCGGGCAAGACGATCGACCGCATCCTCGTCGCCTACGACCGGCCGGCCTCGACGGGCGGCTACCGCGGCTACATCGACGATATCAAAATCGCCGGCTAGGGTGACGGCCACCGGACTCGGCGTGGGGCGTACACTGTCCTCGCACGCCCCGGCCGCGTCTCACAACGCGGTGAGCCGCGCCGCAGACGCCGGCGTCCGGTGTGTATGGTTGAGGGCAAGCTGATACTCACCCATAGCTTGCAGCACCGATGTCCAGCCGAAGAACCAGTTGCTGTCGTTCCCGGGACGCGCCTTGGGATCGGCGTAGAGCTTGCGCGGGTTCATGTAGACGGCTATCAGGCGATGGGCGAATGACGGATCGCCCATGCGCACGGCGAGGCGCGCCATGAAAGCATAGATAGCCAGCCCTTTAGCATCACCCTTACCAAACCCGACAGGCCGTCCACTCATATAGTATTGGTACGTAATGTGGCGATAATGCGCCTTATCGAAGCGATAGGTGCGCCGCGCCTGTCGCGGCGCATAGTGCGTGCTGATGCCCATAGCCGCCTCGTGCGCGTCGATGATCTGCATGATGCCGTTCGGAGAGAAATACTTCATGTTGGCGTACAGGGTGCTAATCTCGGGCTGGTACATTTCGTGGAAGAACCCGAACGGCAGTTGCGCGCCCTCGACAAACTCCGCCGCCTTATCCGCGGCCTTCCGCAGTTCGCTATCGTGCGTCCCGATGGCGACGCGCCACAGCACGTCGGGCGCATAGTCGACGAGAAAGGTGTTGGTGGCGTAATTCTTGGTCTCGTAGTTGTAGTAGTTGCGGATGTACCACTTCAGGCCGTACTGATTGCTCGTCTGATGGCGCATATAAGCTCGGGCCATCAAGTGGGCCAGCCGCAAATAGTAAGGGTTGTGCCATCGCTGTCCGGCGGTCCAGTAACCGTCGACCATGCGCAGCGTCTCGGTCGTCCCCGAGGCCTCGAGCGCGTGGCCCGGCCACGCGCGCCAGGCCACAGTGTAGAGCGCGTTGATGTCGTCGCTCCGCGTGATGAGATAGAACTTCTTGACCCGATCGGAGAGCAAACGGAAGAGATGAGCGTCACCCCTGGCAGCGGCATAGTCCAGTAGGGTGCCCATGTCGACCGCATAGGCCCAGCCTGCGGTGGCCGACGTCTCGGGCCGCGCGGGCAACCCTTTGCGCTTGTCCATCTCGCGCAACACTGCCGTCAGGATGACGTTTTCCCAGCGTCGCACCGTGGGATCGTACTGTTTGGGGCTCGCATTGACGGTAGGCTCCAGCATGGAGTCGCGCGCGAACACGCGCACGAAGCGCCGGTGCGCCGTCGCCGCGGTGAGCAGGTGCGCGTCGGGCAGCAGATCGGCGACGCGCTCGGCCGGGTAGTTGCCGTTGACCAGGTCGGCCGGGGTATCGCTCAACACAACGGCGCGCACATCGCGGGGCGGGGCGGCGACAAGGCGCGCGAAGTCGCGGTCGAACGGCGTCAGGAGTCGGTGCGGATCGATTCGCGAGGCGAGCACGAAATCGGCCGTGAAGCGCGGGTCTAGCAGAATGCGGCCGCCCGGGTCCCGCGCGGCGAAGCCGGCGGCGGCGGCGCGGGCGACAGCGGCGCGGGCCGCCACCGGCGGGAGCGCCACACTACCCGTCACCGGGCGAACGATATAGGTGAGGGCGAAGAGGGCCAGCACACCCGCGCCGGCCGCGGCCAATGCCAACCGTGTCCACGGCGTGGACAGGCGCAGCACGTTGCGGGCCTGCCCATACACGCTGCCCAGCGCGGCTGGGACCAGCAAGATCAGGCTGGATGCGAGCTCCAGCACCACGGAGAGCATCGGCAAGGTCACCTGCAGCACGATCAGCACGGACGCCGTACTCATGAACGCAACGACTGCCCAGCCCACAGTCTGTGTGCGCCCGCCCCGCATGCGCGTTTCGGGATGGCGCACGAAGATCCATAGCAGGGCGGTGAGCCCGCACAGTAGCAGTAAAGGTAGGACTAGCGCCGCACCCTGCCCCGAGAGAAGCTGCTGCAGCGCGCCTGGCCCGGCCGGACCATCGGGCTGGAAAAGGCTCGTCCGCAAGCGGCTGCCCAGGATGCCCCAGGCGATCGCCCACACGGCGTAACCGCTAAGGGAGAACGGCGCGTACAGCCACAAGAGGGCCCGCCACGCGGCGGCGGACGTACCGTCCTGGCAGCTGCTCGAGAACAATAGGTATACCATCGCCGCGGCGATGGCGATCACGGCCGTGAAACTGGTCAGCGAGAGCAGGATGTTGAGCCCGATCGCTAGCGTCACCCGCGACACCGTTGGGTTCAACCGGAACGAGCGCAGGGTTGAGAGCTGCAGGCCGAGCAACAGCACGAAAAGTTGCACGTGCAGGTCGCGCTGTAGCAGGTAGAACGGCGGGCTCGCCAGCATCAAGGCGGCTGCGAGCAACTTGGCGCCGAGCGGATACCCGTGTAGGAGCACGCGCGTGAGCACAAGCAGGATGCCGACGCTGAGGAGGATCGGCAGCCACATCTCGGCGGCGGTCTGCCCGACGACGGCCGCCACGGACACGTGCAGCAGCGGCGCCAGCGGCAGGCTCAGGGGATCGAGTTGCACGCCCTTCCCCCCGGCGGCCAGCACCCACTCCATGCGCAAGAATTCCTGGTACTGTGTGTCTCCCGCACTCACTACCCAGGGGTGCAGCAGCACGCTCACCGCTACGGCAATGATGGCGAGCAGGAGATCGACCACCAGGCTGAGGGCCGAGCGCAACGATCGCGCCGGCCGCAGCCACGAAACAGCGGGGCGCTCCAGATGCGGTCTGGCGCCGGGTTGTGCTGTCATTGTCATGCTACCGCTCCTTCCGGCACACCGGCCGCCTCGATCGGCGGCGGCGCCAGGTTGTGCGTCGTCTTCTCCCAATAGTGCGGTTTGACCACGAGTTGGTACAGCGCCTTCCAGGCCGCGACGCTCTGCAAGACCCAGTACAGCGGCGAGAGAAACATCAAGGGCACGAGGCTGTATCGCTCGCGCTTAAACAGCCCGTAGATGGATAGATAGATGAACACCAGATTGCCGAGCAGGGCGCTGAGCAGGCTGATGGCGAAGACAGGCGGCGGGAACAACTGCGGGATGACACCCCAGCGCGTGAGGACGTAGAGCCCCGTCAGCGCCCAATACACCGGGTTGAGCAGCAGCACGAACGGCGTCCCGCCGACGGCCGCCTGAAAGCAGAAGAAGCGCCAGGGCCCCAGGGTACGGAGGGTGCGCACGGGCTGGCGCATCGTCACCAGCCACGCCTGCATGTAGCCCTTGATCCAGCGCGAACGCTGGCGCACCCAGTTGCCCACGCGAGAGTTCGCCTCTTCCCACGTCGTCGAGTCGAGCACCGCCGTAGTCCAGCCACGTCGCGCGATGCGCATCCCCAGGTCGGCGTCTTCGGCCACATTGAACGGGTCCCACGCGCCGAGCTCTCGCAGGGCCGCCATGCGGAAATGGTTGCTCGTCCCTCCCAAGGGGATCGGGGAGCCGACAGCGGAGAGCCCCGGCAGGAACAGATCGAACCACATACTGTACTCGGCTGTAAAGAAGCGCGTGAGCAGGTTCTGCTCTGGGTTAAAGTAGTTGAGCTTGGCCTGTAGGCAGACAGTAGCGGCGGGCAGGCGCGCGAAGGCCGCCAGCGCTTTGCGCAACTGGTCCCGTTCAGGGATATCCTCGGCGTCGTAGATGACCGCATACTCACCACGTGCGCCGCGCAGCCCGTAGTTGCACGCCTTTGGCTTGGTCTTCGGCTGGCTATCGGGGAGCGTGATGATCTGGATCGAGGTCGGGTTGCCCTGACGATCCATCTCTAGCTGCGCGGCCTCTCGCGTCTCGGGGTCGTTCTCCTCAAGGAGGATACGGATGTCGAGCTTCTCGAGCGGGTAGTCCAGCGCGATCATCGCGCGTATGTACCCGCCGACCGTTTCGGCCTCCTGATACAACGGGCACAGGATGGTGTACACAGGCAAGTCCCCGTCGTCCGGCGGCGGTGCTATGGTCGCCGCGTCCGCCGCGGACTCCGGCCCGCCGCCGCCGCGCCACTCGGCGCGGTGAATCGTGTAGAAGCGAAATGCGATGATCGCCAGGTAACCCAAGGTTGCCACCGCGTTGAACAGCATGAGCCCGCCCACGGGGTGAAGGGCGAGGCCGGCGACGGCCAGCAGGGTCAGGCCGACGAGCGCGCCTTTCTGCCAGCCCCACACGGTCTCGAAGGCGCTCTCATCGGGCGAGACTGCCAGCAATCCTTTTTCGTGCAGGGACGCGAAGACCTCGGCCGCCTTGCGCGATGGCCGGTCGCTCGAACGGTAGACCTTCATCGTCGCACCCCCACCCGTTTACCTACGGGGGCGCCCGACCCAGCTTCGGACAGACTTGTCCGCCTACAATATAGATGCGCCATTATTTGCTCCTCTATGTGCGTTGTCGTTGTGCGTTGTGGTGCGTTGTCGTTTTTTGTTCTTTCTTCAGTCGCGGCCTATCGTCGAACCGTACGCAGAACATGGGTAGTCCGCACCGCATATGTCCGGGGCTTGCCATACCAGAAGCGACGCGGAGAATGTCGTCATCGACATAGAGGAGTATGCGCCGCAATACCACGATCACAACCGCTCATAAAGCGACTGGGCCGCCGCGGTCTACAGGGCGAGTGAGAGAGGGGAGGGGAGTAGGCTAACTACAATGTGGCCCATATCTATCCTTCCGAATCTTCTTGAAGACGCTATTCGAAGCATCAGCAGAGATGCCAGGATGTAAAGGCCGCTTTCTTAGCGACGGAAGTGGCTGCGGGATCGCGCCAGTGTCGCTCCCTACAGCTTCAGTTTGTCAGCCGCGCTGCGATGACTGGAAGACGCCGCATCTAGAAAGCGCCGCCCGGTGAGCGCGTCCGCCTTGTTCGCGCCACCAGCCACCTCGTCACTATAACAGAGGGTATCGCATAATGGTGTTAATAGGACGTTAAAGCTTATGCGCGAACTATGTCGAGCGCTTCTCGACCATCAATCTATGTAGATGCCGCGCTGCCGCCGTTGATGCTGGTGGCCTCGCTGTTGATGGCGTATAATGACCGCTACCGAACTCGTGCTACCGTTCGTCCCGGTCGCCGCCGCGATCGCCATCGGGTTTGGCGTCTCGTCGTACATGCGCCGGATCACCCCTATCGAGCCTGTCGACATCGAAACGGTGGGCGGGACGGAGCGCCGCGGCCCGACACCGCGGGCGCGAACTGAGTCTCACCAGACGAGGGACGCTGATGCGCCACACCGGCACAAGGCTACGATAGGACAAGCGTTCGGGAAATTCAAGGGCGGGCCGGTTAGGATAAACTACTCACTGAGTACCAGTCTCCAGTCTCCAGTCACCAACTATCAGGCCAGAGGTATGCCGCACGATTTGCTCTCGCACAGGATCAGGTCCATCGCCGCGGGCCTGATCCTGGCGCTCTCCATCATGGCCTGCCCGGGCATGGGAACGCGCGCTCACGCCCGCGCCGCCGGCCCACCGCACACGCCGCCGGCCTTGCCCGTAGGGCGGCCGGTGCAAGCCGGGCCGGTCGCGCCGGCCACCCCACCGGCCCTACCGGCTGAGAGCCCCGCGACCGCGTACGGGCGGATCGGCGCGGCCAGGCACGGCGCCGCGACGCCGCGGCGCCTGCTGCCCTACACGCCGGCGAGCCCCAGTGCCGACGGCACGATGGATAGGTCGAGCTTGCTCGGCCTCGTCGCGACGTTCGCCGTCGTGCTCGCACTGCTGTTCGTCGCCCTGCGCGTCCTGCGGGGCGTCCTGCCGCGACCGCGAGGAGCGGGGGGAGCAAGGGCGGGAGATGGGGATATCGCGGCCGGCCGCGTCGACGCGCTTGGGAGCATCGCCGGCGCCCGCGGCGCCTTGGGGAGCATCGCCGGCGGGAGCGCGAAGGAGATAGTGTTGCACGACGAGCCTCTCGGCGACGAGAACCGCGTCTGCTTGCTCGATCTCGGGGAGCGTATTGTGCTCGCCGGCAGTTCGCCCGCCGGCCTGACCGTGCTGGCCATGATCGACGACCCCGAGGAGATCGAGACGGTACGAGCGCGCTACGGGCGAGGCCCGACCCCACGGGTGAAGCCATGGGGCGAGGGCGAGGGCGAGGGCGGGCAACCAACCTTTGCCGAGACCCTCAGGGAAGTCGTGGCGCGCGGGATCGCCGCCGGTGCGTCACCGGCCCGCGACGCACCGGCGGCGATCCCGCGGATGAGCACGGTCTCGGACATCACTTATCTGCCGATGGGGGCCACCACGCAGAACGCGGATAGAAGCGCGCTCGACGACGCGCCGCAGTCGCCGCCGTCCGGCTCGGCGGGGCGCCCAAGCCGCCGTCTGTAACACGATCCGCACCATATGCGGCAATGCGCGACAAGGCGGTGGCGGCGCCCCCACGTTCCTGTTGTCTTCTTCGGGGCGCGGTCGATCGACAACTCACGGCTCGACGATGATCGAGCCCTCTACCCCCCGGAGCAGCCGGCCGATCACGACCCCTGTCGCGCCGCGTTGCCGTAAGCCATCGAGCAAGGCGGGGCAGCCGGCGGGGTCGATGGCGATGAGCAAGCCCCCGCTCGTCTGCGCGTCGCCCAGGACGAGGCGCAGCGGCTCGGGCACGGCAGTATCGAAAACGAGCCGATCGCGCAGCGACTCCAGGTTGCGCCGTGTGCCGCCCGGGACGACGCCCTGCTCCGCCAGCTCCACGACGCCGGGTAGTAAGGGCACGGCCCCCGCGGACACCGTGGCCGCCAACGCGCTGCCCGCGGCCATCTCGGCCAGGTGACCCAGCAGCCCGAATCCAGTGACGTCCGTGGCGGCGTGCGCGCCGGACTCGACCATCGCCTCCGCCGCGCCGCGGTTGAGCGTGGCCATCAGGGCGATGGCCGAGTCCTTGAGGCCCGGGGGTGCTTTCTCCTGCTTGATCGCCGTGGTGGTGATGCCTGTGCCCAGGGGTTTGGTGAGCACCAGCAGGTCGCCATCGCGCCCGCCGGCGTTGGTGAAGATCTTGTCGGGATGCACGAGGCCGGTCACGGAGAGCCCGTATTTCGGCTCCGTGTCGTCGACCGTATGCCCGCCGACGAGCGTCACGCCGGCCTCGCGCACCTTGTCGCTCCCGCCGCGCAGGATCTCAGCGAGCACGTCGAGCGAGAGCGAGCCGACGGGGAAGCCGGCAATGTTGAGCGCAGTCAGCGGGCGGCCACCCATGGCGTAGACATCGGAGAGCGCATTGGCCGCGGCGATGGCGCCGAACCAGTACGGCTCGTCGACGACGGGCGTGAAGAAGTCGACCGTCTGCACGAGCGCCGTGTCGGAGGACAGGCGGTACACGCCCGCGTCGTCGGCCGTGTTCGTGCCGACGAGCAGGTTGGGATCGTTGGGCGCAGGTAAGTGGCGTAACACGTACGCCAGGTCAGTCGGGCTGACCTTACTGGCTCAACCCGCGCAGCGCGCGAGACTGGTTAGCCTGATTGGCTCGTCCACGAATGACCTCCTTTCGTCCTATTGCCTCGTTATTCTATCTCATTGCGTCGTCGTTCTACCGACTCGTGTCGGCCGGTAGTCACCTACGCCGGCAGGGTACGCCGCAGCAGCGCGCTGAGACCGAGCCGGCCCGCCCGCACATCGTGCAGCACACGCAGTTGAGTCTCCAGGTTGTGCTGCTGATAGGTGACTCCCGTATGGCGGCGCAGCGCACGGGTCTCACGGGACGTGAGCATGCCGCGTAACCTTGATCGCGCGCCGGGACGTAGGCCGTGGCCGTGCTGCAGACGGCATGGTCGCCGGTGACGAGCAGCACCGGGCAACACCGGGCAGCCCCGGGGCGCGCACAGGATGGTATCTATCCTCTCCCCAGGCGATAGAGCAGCCGGACGTAGGCCGTCTGGCCGCGCCGGAAGGCGCCGAGGCGCGAGAACTCGTCGGGGGCATGGAACTGCTCGTCGTTCTGGGCGAAGCCGTAGCCCACCGTGTAGACGCCGAGGCTGCGCTGGAAAAGCTCGCAGACGGGGACGCTACCGCCCATCCTGATGTGGTACGGCGCGACGCCGTAGATCTCCGTGAGCGCGTCCGCCGCGGCCCGGTTGCCCCAGTGGTCGGCGGGGATCAGGTAGGGCTTGGAGTCGCCGGGCAGCTGGTGGGCCGTGGCGGTCACGCCGGGCGGCGCGTGCCGCGCGACGTGCCCGACAAGCAGAGCGGCGATCGTGGCCGGGTCCTGGTCGGGGACCAGCCGGCAGGTGATCTTGGCGTGCGCCTCGGCCGGGAGCACGGTCTTGGTCCCCTCACCCTGGAAGCCGCCCCAGATGCCGTTCACCTCGAGCGTGGGCCGCGCCCACATGTGCTCCTGCGGGGTGTAGCCACCTTCGGCGACGAGGGCAGGCACGTCCAGCCGCTCCTTGTAGACCGCCTCGTCGAAGGGCACGGCCGCCAGCTCGGCGCGATCCCCGGCGGAGAGTGGGATAACCGCGTCGTAGAAGCCCTCGACCGTGATCCTGTTGTCGGGTCCGCGCATGGAGGCGAGGATCTGTACGAGGGCGTGGATAGGGTTGGCGACGCCGCCCCCGTAGATGCCCGAGTGCAGGTCGGCGCGCGCGCCGCGTACGTCGATCTGAAGGGCCGTGAGGCCTTTGCAGGCCAGCAGCAGCGCGGGATGTTCCTCGTCGTACTGGCCGCTGTCCGCGCTGACCACGAGGTCGCAGGAGAGCAGATCCCGGTTCTCCTCGATGAAAAGGGGCAGCTGCGGGCTGCCGATTTCCTCCTGCCCCTCCAGGAAGAACTTGACGTTGACGGGCAGCGCGCCCTCCGCCCGCAGCAAGGCCTCGACGGCCAGGATGGGGATGAGCATGTTGCCCTTGTCGTCCGAGGCCCCGCGCGCGTAGACGCGGCCGTCACGCACCGTCGGATCGAAGGGCGGGGTGGTCCACAGCTCCAGCGGGTCGACCGGCTGCACGTCGAAGTGGCCATATATCATGACGGTCGGTCTATCAGGCGCGCGCAGCCAGTCGGCGTAGACGACGGGATGCCCGCCGGTGGGCAAGACCTGCACGTTCTCGAGGCCGGCCGACGACAGGCGGTCCGCCACCCAGTGGGCGGCCTGTTGCACATCGGGCGCATGCGCGGGCAGGGCCGAGATGCTGGGGATGCGCAAGAAATCGAGCAATTGATCCTGGTAGCGCGGCCCGTTATCCTGCAGGTAGGTCTCCCACGTGGGCATAGATAGCTCTCCTCTTCGTCACTCCATCCTGTACAACGGGTACGATAGCACAAAGAGGCCCGCGGCGGACAGCGCATCATCGGACGGGGTGGAGAGCCCTGCCGCCCCGTCCAGAGACAAAGCGGTAAACTAGTGGTGATGTTCACGACCGACGACCCAGATGCGCCTATCGAATCCTCCGTGACACCCTTGTCCACCCTGGCCTCCAACTTCCCCAAACGGGGCCGGCACGGCGTCGCCGCGCTCCACCAGCCTCTGTCCGTCGCGCGGGCGCACCCGTACACGCTGCTGGTCCTGGTCATGGGGCTGGCGCTGCGCGCGATCCTTGTCCCGCTGGCGCACGGGGATGATTTCACGGTCTGGGATCTGGCCGCGCGGTACACGTTGGCCGGCGTCAACATCTACAGGGACCACCCGCGCTACCCGGGGGGACCCTACGCCTACTTCCCCCTCTTTCTTTATGTCGAGTTGCCGTTCCGTTGGCTGGCCCTGCACACCGGGCTCTCTTTCACGGTGCTGGGCAAGGCGCCCATCGTCGCGGGCGACCTGCTGACCGGCATACTCGTAGCCCGGATACTCGCGCGCGCGGGCCGCGGCGACGCCGTCGTCGCGCTCGGCGCCGCCCTCTACCTCCTGAACCCGCTCGTGCTCTACAACGGCGCCTTCTACGGCCGCTTCGACACCTTGTGCGCCGGCCTCCTGTTGCTGGCGCTCATCGTCCACGACCAACAGCTACCCGGCAGGGTCTGTGAAAAGTCGCCCAAATCCCTTCTCGCCCCCTCCGCCCCCTCCGGGGGAACCCCGGGAGAAGGCTCTCCCCAGACCCCCGCCTACCACGACAGGGACGGGCAAACGGGCTTGGCCGTCCGACAATGCACAGACCCTGAGCTACCCGGGGAGGCGGCCGGCGCGCCCGGTAGAGACGGCGCCCCCGGCAAACGGGCGTGGGCGTTCCCGCTGCTCTACGCCGTCGCCGTCGCGACCAAGAGCTACCCGGTCTTCTTGCTGCCGTGGCTGCTCGCGCGCGAGCCGCGCGGGCGGGGGCGGCTGGTGGCGGCCCTCGCGGCCGTCCTCGGCGGGCTCTCGGCGCCCTACCTGCTGACCAGCCCCGCGCGCTTCGTCGCGGACATCCTGCTCTACGACGCCCACAAGACGCCCGGACACCTGTCGTGGCAGGTCCTGCTGCTCGGCGTCCTCTCACCGCACGTCGCCCGCCTGGCGAGCTACCTGTTGCTCGCGCTCTTTGTGCTCGCGCTCTACCTGTACCGGCGCCTGGACCTATGGGACTACTGCACGGTGTCCATCCTCTTGTTCATCCTGCTGAGCAAGGTGGTCATCGAGCAGTATTTGCTGTGGCCGCTGCCTTTCCTGATCATCGACGCGCTGCAAAAAGGCTCGCGGGCGTCGTGGGGCTTGCTGCTGCTGTTCTCGGCGGCCGGCATGCTCGTGAACGCGCACATCCAGCCCTTCGGCGAGAGCCCATGGCCACTTGCGCTCGCGCTCGCGACCGGCATCGCGCTCTACCTCGCCACGCTGGATAGACACCGGCGTCGCGTCGCGGACGCATCTTGACCCCTGCGCGTCGCCCGGGCTCGGACGCCGCGCCAACTCGGCGCGCAGCGATTCCAATTCCGCCCACGCGTGCGCCGCCTGCTCCTCCTCCGCCAGCCGCCCTCGCGTGTCGGTGAGCCGCCCCTGTGTCCCCGGACCAATCCGTCTCCGCGCCCTTTCTTGACTAATCGTTACAAATAGGCTACGATGGTGGTGGGACGGGGAGGATGCGGATGGCACGCACGAAAGAATTCGACCCTGATGTGGCGCTGGACCGGGCGATGCATCTGTTCTGGCGGCAAGGCTACGAGGCCACGTCGATTCAGGACCTGGTCGAGCACATGGGCATCGGGCGGGGCAGCCTGTACGACACGTTCGGGGACAAGCATGCCCTCTACCTCGCCGCGCTGGACCGGTACTGCGCGACGGTGGGGGCAGGCTTCCTGGCGCCGCTCGACGCGCCGATCCCGGTGCGCGCGGCGCTGCGGCTGGTTTTCGACGGCGCGGTGGCGACAGCGTTGGCCGAGGGGCGCCACGGCTGCTTGTTGGCCAACGGCGCCCTGGAGTTGGCCTCGCGCGACACGGACACGCGCTGCCGGGTCGAGGCCAGCCTGCGAGGCGCGGAAGACGCGATCGGCCGCGCCTTGGCGCGCGCGCAGGCGACGGGTGAGCTCGCCGCCGGCCGGGACCCGCGGGCGCTGGCGCGCTATCTGGTCAACGCCTTGCAGGGGCTGCGCGTCACCGCGAAGGTCACCGACGACCGGGAGACGCTAGAGGACATCGCGCGCGTCACCCTCTCCGCCCTCGACTAGCTTTTTTTGCCCTTATTCTGGAACGACCGATCATTCCATAATAAAGGCTCGAACCGGGAGGTCGTTGCATGCGATAGACCGCACGTGATCGTTCCAACTACGGCAAGAGCCGGCCGTGCCTTTTTGAGGGGGTATGCAACAAACCTCCGTATCGCTCGGTGGCCAGATCCGATCCGGCGGAGCTCGGTTGGGCTGGCCCACTCAAGACTGTCAGGAGACATCCATGAAGATTTCTAAATCCGTCGCCCTCGTCACCGGCGCCAACCGTGGCATCGGCCGGCACTTCGCTCTGCAACTACTGGAGCGGGGCGCAACCACGGTCTACGCGACGGCGCGCAACCCCGCGCTCGTCGACATCCCCGGTGTCGAGGCGCTGCAGCTCGACATCACCGACCCCGCATCGGTTGCCGCCGCGGCGGCCGCCGCCCGGGACGTCACCCTGTTGGTCAACAACGCCGGCGTCTCCACCTATCACAACCTGATCTCCGGCGATCTCGAGAAGATCCGCCTGGAGATGGAGACGCACTACTTCGGCACGCTCAACGTTGTGCGGGCCTTCGCTCCCGTGCTGGCCGCTAACGGCGGTGGGGCAATCCTCAACATCCTGTCGGCGCTGTCGTGGTTCTCCTACGACGGGGCCAACGCTTACGCCGCGGCGAAGTCGGCGGAGTGGAGCCTGACCAACGGCATCCGCCTGGAGCTTGCCGGCCAGGGGACCTTGGTGACCGGCCTGCACGTGGGCGCTGTGGACACCGACATGATGGCCGGCTTCGACATCGAGAAGAACCACCCCGCCGATGTCGTGCGCGCGGCACTCGACGGCATCGAGGCCGGCCGGCTCGAGGTCCTCGTCGACGAGGCTAGCGCCCGGGTCAAGGCCGCCCTGGCCGCCGACCCTAGCGCGTTCTACCCACAGACGGTCCCCGCCGCCTAACCGGTCGGAGGCGCCCATCCGGCCCCGGGGTCAGCGTGCGCTCAGGGCTCTGGCGACTTGACAAGAGACCGCCCGCACCGGTCCGGCCTGCGCGTCATCGCCTGGGTCTACCCGTACCTGCGCGATCTCCCCACCGATGTCGCCCTGACGGTGGCGGCCGCGCGCTACACCGCGCCCTCGGGTGACCGTCCCGATGGCCTGGCCGCCGATGTCGAGGAGGACACGGGGGAAGAGGCGGCGCAGGCTTACGGGCAGGTGGTGCGCGACGCGCTCGGCCCGGACGAGCCGATGGTCATCGTGACGGCCCCGCCTCAAGCGGACACCGGCCAGGCCTTCCCCTTCGCCACGGCAGCCCTGACCTGGGACGCCATCGCGCCGATGGACTACTGGCATGCGCAACAGCGCGCGTATAGCGCCGCCGAGGTGTACGCGTACGTGCGCGTGAGCGTCGCCGAGATCCGCGCGCGGACACGGGCGGACATGCCGGTCGCGGTGATCGGCCAGATGTTCAGCCTGTACGCGGGCGCGAGCGCGAGCCGCAGCCGCCGCGGAGATCCTCGCCGCGGCGGCTGCGGCGCGGGCGTCGGGCGCGGTGGGGCTGAGCTTATACGAGTGGGGGCACGGGACAGCCAATGAGCGCCTGCCTCTGGGCGGCTGCGCCTTGGCTCGATCCTGTGTAGCACGAAGGCCGGCCTGGAGTCTCCAGGCCGGCCCCCCTGCTGCGTCGAAGGGATAGTGCGGGTCAGGCGGCGACGGCGTGGGTCTTGGTGAGGGCATTGTCGAGCACCTCGGAGACGTCGTCGACGGGGATGAAGGTGAGCGCGCGGCGCAACTCCTCGGGGATCTCGTCCAAGTCGCGCTCGTTGCGGCGCGGGAAGATGATCGTGGTGATCCCCGCCCGCTGCGCCCCGAGCACCTTCTCCTTGAGCCCGCCGATCGGCAACACCTTGCCGCGCAGGGTGATCTCGCCGGTCATGGCTACGTCCGGGCGCACCGGCCGCCCCGTCATCAGCGAGGCCAGCGCGGTGGCCATGGTGATGCCCGCCGAGGGTCCATCCTTGGGCACCGCGCCCGCCGGCACGTGGATGTGCACCGTCGCGTCCTGCCAGGCGTCCGCCGGGATGCCCAGCCGCTCGGACTCCGAGCGCACCAGGGTCAGCGCGGTCTGCGCCGACTCTTTCATCACGTCGCCGAGCTGCCCGGTCAGGATCAGGTTCTCGCCCTTGCCCGGCACGCGGGCCGCCTCGATGAAGGTGATCTCGCCGCCCACGGGCGTGTAGACCAGGCCCGTGGCCACGCCCGCGCGCTCGGTGCGCTCGGCCACCTCGGCCTCGTGGATCGGCCGGCCCAGATACTCCGCGACCAGCTCTTCGGTGATGCGGATGGGGCCCTCCGCCTCAATGTCGCGCGTGCCGTCGGCGATGCGGCGCGCCGCCTTGCGGGCCAGCGTGCCGACCTGACGCTCCAGGTTGCGCACGCCGGCCTCGCGCGTGTAGGCGCGGGCGGTCAGGCGCAAGGCGTCGTCGTCGAAAACGATGTCCGCCTCGGTCAGGCCGTTGGCGCGCATCTGCTTGGGCATGAGGTAGCGCTGCGCGATGTGCAGCTTCTCCTCCTCGGTGTAGCCGGAGAGTTGCAGCACCTCCATGCGGTCGAGCAGCGCGGGCGGGATGGTGTCGAGCGAATTGGCCGTGGCGATGAACATCACGTGCGAGAGGTCGAAGGGAACGTCCAGATAGTTGTCGCGGAAGTCCTTGTTCTGCTCCGGGTCGAGCACCTCCAGCAGCGCCGACGAGGGATCGCCGCGCCAGTCCGAGCCGACCTTGTCGATCTCGTCGAGCATGAAGACGGGGTCATTTGTCTCGACGCGCCGCAGGGCCTGGACGAAAGAGCCGGGCAGGGCGCCGATGTAGGTGCGGCGGTGGCCGCGGATCTCGGCCTCGTCGCGCATGCCGCCGAGGGAGAGGCGCTGGAACTTGCGGTTGAGGGCGTGAGCGATGCTCTGGCCCAGGCTGGTCTTGCCTACGCCGGGCGGACCCACGAAACACAGGATAGGCTCGCGGCCGGTAGCGGAGTCTACGGGCGTGTCATCCGCGGGCTCGACGCCCTCGGCGCGCAACGCCGCGGCGCGGTCGGCCTTGAGCTTACGCACGGACAGGTACTCGAGGATACGGTCCTTGATCTTCTCGAGGCCGTAGTGGTCCTCCTCCAGGATCTGGCGCGCGCGCGGCACGTCGATCTCGGAGCCGGTGCTGGCGTTCCAGGGCAGCGTAGCCAGGATGTCCAGGTAGGTGCGGATTACGGAGTGCTCAGGCGAGGCGGCGGGCAGCTTCTCCAGCCGCGAGAGCTCGCGGTCGGCTTGCTTGCGCGCCTCGACGGGCAGGTTGGCCGCGTCGAGGCGCCCGCGCAGCTCGTTCATCTCGGCCTGCTGCTCGTCTTCCTCGCCGAGCTCACGCTGGATGGCGCGCATCTGTTCGCGCAGGATGTACTCGCGCTGCGACTTGTCGATCTCATCGCGCGCCTGGCCCTGGATGCGGCGGCCGAGCTCGAGCACCTCGGTCTCGCGCGTCAGGATGCGCGCAAGGCGCTCCAATTTAGCCGAGACGGGGTTGAGCTCGAGCATTTCCTGGCTCACCTCGAGGTCCATCGGCGCGTAGGTCGCCACGAGGTAGGCGAGCTGGCGCGGGTCGTCGAGGTTGAGCGCGACGGCGCCGAGCTCGTCGGGGAGCGACTGGTTCAACTCGACGAGGCGGCGAAACTGCTCGACGATGGCGCTCTTGAGGCCCTCGATCTCGAGGCCACTCTGCTGGTCTTCGGGGTAGAGCTCGACGCGCGCGGTCAGGTAGGGATCCTCGCCTGTGTACTCGCCGATCCTGATGCGCTCCAGGCCCTGCACGGCGATCATCATGTTGCCGTCGGGGCGGCGGGCCATCTGCAAGATGCGCGCGACCGTGCCCACCCCACGCACGCCCTCGGGCTTGACCTGCTCGTCGCTCGGGTCGTACTGCGCGGCGAGGGCGATCAGGCGGTCGCCGCGCATAGCGGCGTCGATGAGGCGGATGGAGCGCTCCTGGCCCACCGCGAGCGGCTGAGCCGCGAAGGGGTAGACGACGACGCCGCGCAGGGGCAGCACGGGCAGGACGTCCGGGATGGTGAGCACGGGCTCCTGGCCTTCCCGGCCCTCCTGCCCCTCTTTGATGTCCTCTTCGGTCAGGTTAATAGCCATTGATATCTCCTTAGCTGTCAGCTGTATCAGCTGTAGCTGTCAGCTGTCGGCCCCTTGCGGAGCGACCATGTCGGTGGATGCGGTGGCGGGGAGCGCCGTCTTGTTGGCGTTGATGTTGATAGCTGACAGCTGATGGCTGACAGCTTTGGGCAGCACGACGGTGAGCAGACCGTCCTCGAACGAGGCCTCGACGCCGTTGCGGTCGACGTCCGCCATCACCGGGACGGTGACGGTAAACAACCCGTAAAGGATGCCCGCCAGGTGGTAGGCGCCCGTCACCGACGTGCGGTTCTGCCGCGTGCCCGCGACGCTCAGGTGGTCGGCGAAAAGCGTGATGTCGATGTCTTCCTCGCGCACCCCGGCCAGCTCGACCTGCACGACAAGGCTCTCCTCCGTCTCATACACGTCGGCCGCCGGCTGCCATGAACTGCCCGCGCGCGTGGCGGCGCGGGCCAGCAGCTGATGCATAAGCTGGTGCATCTGCTGCATCTGATCGATGCGGTCGCGCCCAGCCCCGTACGAAACGTAGCGGTAGCGTAGCTTCATTAATCCTCCTCGCGCCGCGTCGCGAGCTCGCGGCGCAGCCCCTGTATCTCGTCGGTCAGGCGCAGCACGACCTCGACGCCGGCCCTGTTCAGCCCCAAGTCGCGCGTCAGGCGCGCGATCTTGCGCAGGCGGGCCACGTCGGCCTCGCCGTAGAGGGGCGTACGGCCCTGCCACGCGCGCGGCGCTACAAGGCCCAGGCGTGTGTAGCGCAGCACGGTCGCCGCGGGCAGATCGACGCGCTCGCTGACGATCTCGATGGTGTAGTAGTGTTCGTTCATGGTTCTTAGCGATTAGCAGTTAACAAGTAGCCTTTTGATTCCCTCGTCTGTCCAGCAATATCATCTCGATCTCGGTGGTCGACGAAATCGTTCAATCATTCATCGCACAGCTAACCGCTACTGGCTAACCGCTTCTTTCGCGCCGCGCAGCGCGGCCAGTCGCTCGACGAGCCCGCGCTCCTCGTCCGAGAGGTGTGTCGGCAGCACGACCTGGACCTTGGCAAAGAGGTCCCCGGCCTTGCCGCTGGCGCGCATGGCGGGCAACCCCTGCCCGTTGAGGCGGAACACGCGGCCGTTCTGCGTCTCGGCCGGGATCTTGAGGGCGAGCTTCGTGCCCTTCGGCGTGGGGACGGTCACCTCACCGCCGAGCAAGCACACATGCAAGGGGACGGGCACGTCCGCGTGCACGTCGGACTCCTTGACCGCGAAGAGAGGATGTTCCGCGATGTGCGCGACAAGATAAAGATCGCCGTTGGGGCCGCCGTTGTAGCCCGGCGCGCCCTGGCCGGCGAGGCGGACGCGCGAACCCTCGCGTACCCCCGGCGGGATCTTCGCCTCGATGCTCCGCGAACCCGCATCGTCGGGGTACTGCAGGACACGGCTCGTGCCCTTGATGGCCTCCTCCAGCGTGACGTAAACGTGCTGCTCGATGTCCTGCCCCGGCAATTGCATCGACGCGCCGCCCGCGCCGCGCCCGGAAGAGGCGCCGGCGCTCGCGCGGCCGCTGCGGCCGAAGGTCGTGTTGAAGAAGTCGGAAAAGGGGTCGCCGTCGCCGAACACGTCGCGCAGGTCGTCGGCGTTCGCGGCCCGGTACTCGTAGCGTGGGCCACCTGCCCCGCCGCTGCGGCCGGCTCCGGCGAAGCCGGATGTGCCGCGCAGGAACTCCGCGGGCGTGGCGTCCCCGCCCCCGGCGCGGTACTGTTCGTAGTCGCGCCAGCGGGGGCCCAGTTGGTCGTAGAGGGCGCGCTTGTCTTTGTCGGAGAGAACCTCGTTGGCCTCGTTGATCTCCTTGAAGCGGGCCTCGGCCTCTGTATTGCCGGGATTGACGTCGGGGTGATACTGCCGCGCCAGCTTGCGAAAGGCCGAGCGGATCTCCTTGTCGGAGGCGCCCTTCTTGAGCCCGAGCGCGGCGTAGTAGTCTTTATACTCAACAGCCATAGTTATCCCTGTGCGCGGTCGCCGGGATATATTACCCCGTGGGCCACTCGGCGAGTGGCCATACGGGGCGACCCAGTCGCGCTTGCTGTACTTTTTATAGTGTACAGTACCAGAACATTGATAGCAATAGGCTCAAGAAAGCGGAGTGGAAAGGCCTGCGACTGCCGTCGCATGGCAGACCAACGCCGGCCGCGGTCGGGTGAGGAGCCTATGCTCCCGATCGATATACCTGTTGTCCCGGCGCCGCGGTACTGTGCTCTGCCATGCGGCCGCAGTCGCAGGCGTATTCCTTAATAGCCCTGGTAGCCCGCCGATGGGCCGGGCGGCAAGCCCGGCGACGGGGGCGCGTCCTGGAAGCGGCGCGGCCGGAACAGCAGGGCCAGCAGCGCTCCCGCGGCGAAGCCGCCCACGTGGGCGAAGTAGGCCACACCGCCCAACTCGCGGATGTTGGACAGCCCGGGTATGAACTGCAGCAGGAACCACGCGCCGATGACGAGCCCGGCCGAGAGGCGCGTGAAGAAGAGGATGCCGAAGCCGATGAGGGTGCGGACGCGCGCGTGCGGGAAAAGGACGAGGTAGGCGCCGAGCACGCCGGCGATGGCCCCGCTGGCGCCGAGCTCGCCGGTGGCGATGCCGGCCGCGCCCTGGAACTGCTCCACGACGAACACCTGCGTCAGGCTGGCCGCGACGCCGCAGAACAGATAGAACACCAGGTACCCGACGTGCCCGAAGGCGTCCTCCACGTTGTCGCCGAAGATGAACAGGAACAGCATGTTGCCCGCGATGTGCAGGATGTTGGCGTGCAGGAACATGGCCGTGAAAAGGGTCAGCCACAGCGGGGACGGTCCGACGGGCGGAAGATCCTGCCCCTGCACGATCTCCTGCGGGATGACGACATAGTTGTTGAGGATACTCTGCTGGGTGTCCGGGTCGACGAGGTAGTAGACGTAGAGGTAGGCCAGGATGTTGATACCGATCAGGGCGAGGTTGACGATGGGGAAGGTCCGCCGCCGCGAGTCGTCGTCGCCTATCGGTATGATCACGCGCGTCGTCCCCTGTTGTTACTACTATTGTGTGTCTCGTTGCTCCCATGCCCATATCTGGTCAGGGCGGAGGGGGGAGGACGGAGCGCGCGGCACCGGGCGACAGGCCGTATCCAAGGCGAGCGACGCCCTCTCAGCAGAACGCACGGATTGTGCCAGTGGGCGCGAACCGATGACCGTGCTGCGCGGCCTGCACGACGAGATGCGCGCGCTGGTAGAGAGTTCCCGGACGACCTGCAGGCCAAGACAGTTCAGCGGCCAGGGTCCGTGGGACGTGGTAGCTGGTAGCTGGTAGCTGGTAGCTGGTAGC
>JAABUM010000939.1_pt1 | contig 46590 bp, 35 predicted proteins | sample 5559161 | NCBI WGS metagenome assembly JAABUM01 (sample SAMN10711868, study PRJNA513369) | rock metagenome | isolation source: Antarctica rocks | place: Antarctica: Victoria Land, Siegfried Peak nord
CTGCCCGAAACCGCCCGCAGGCCCCCGAAACCGGGGACTGCGGGCGGGTTGAGGGCACCCCGGGTCACTCGATAACCCGCCCCGACAGGCCCCGGGCTCGTAACTCTCGGAATGGCTCTTTGATCAGCGCATCCCTAGGGAACCGGGACAGCGTCCTTGATGACCTCCGGGTCCCCGGTCGCGCACCCGCGCTGGACGGCATACGCCGACGTCTTGTCGGACCGGGAGATGACGACGATCGCGGCCGGCTGGCCGGCGTAGGTGGCCAGGTCGATGGTCACCGAGGGGGCGTCGGCGTTTCCGAGGGCCGCGACGCACCCGTTGGCCCCATCAGGGGTGACGAGCGCCCCGAGGGCGGCAGCCTGGTCGGCCGCGACCTCGGGACTGGGGCTGGTGAGCAGGGTGCGGGCGCCGGACGCGAGGGTGTCGGCGGTGTAGGCGGTGCCGCTGGCTTGCACGTGGAGGCGCCCCGCCACCGAGGTGGCCACGCTGCCGGCGGATGAGGCCGCTCCGCTGGGCCCGGGCAGCGAGGCCAGGCCGTCGTTGCCGGAGCGGGTCCCCCCGAAGAGGGTGAGGCCGGCGAAGGCCAGGAGCGCGACCGCGGCGGCCGCCGCGGCGAGGACGGGCCACCGCCGGCCCAGGAGCCCACGGAGGTCGCTGTCGTCGGTGTCGTTAGACGGTTGGGTATGCGTGCCGGGGTCGTGCGCTCCGCTCGCCTCGGGCGCCGCGCCGGGGAACCGGATGAGGTCGCCGTCGTCGTCGACCGGCTCCTCGACGAGCCCCAGCTCGTCGAACAGCTCACGGTCGGACGTGCGGACCTCGCCGGCGCGGACGAGGGCACCCGAGATGCGCCGCTCCACCGCGGTGGGCATCGGCCCGGGGTCGGGTTGCCCGGCGAGCAGGTCGCGGATCGTCGCCTGGCGCTCGTCCTGCGCCGGGTCACCCTGGTCACCGGTGAGGTCGGAGTCGCGGGGATCTTGGGGATCTTGGGGATCTTGAGGATCGCGGGGGTCGCGGGGGTCGCGGGGATCGTCGTGCGGGTCCATGGGTTCCTCGGGTGCCGGGGCGGTGCTGCGGCCGGGCCAGATGGTGGGCGCACGGGTGGCCTACATGAACGGGTCGAGCCGGTTCAGGGGGAGGTTGGACCGAGCGTCGGGCTGCGGACCATCAGGGATCAGACGCGCTGGGGTGGTGTGGGGTTCCCTGGTCGCCGCTCGATTGCGAGCAGCTCGGCAAGGGCCGCGCGGCCCCGCCCGCACCGGGACTTCACGGTGCCCTCGGCCACCTGGAGCACCTGCGCCGCCTCGGCGACGCTGAGACCGTGCATGTCGACGAGCACCAGGGCCACCCGCTGCCCTTCGGGTAACCGGGCGAGGGCGGCCCGGACGTCGAGGGCCACCTCGGTGCTCGCGTGGGCGTCGCCGCGAGCGCGGCTCGGGTCGAGCTCGTAGCCGTCGAGCAGGTCGCCCTCGGGCAGGGGGTTGGTGGGGCGGCGGCGGCGCAGCCGGTCGAGGCAGGCGTTGACGACGATCCGGTGCAGCCACGTCGTCACTGCCGCGTCCCCCCGGAACGAGTCGGCCCGCCGGAACGCCGACAGGAACCCGTCCTGTACGGCGTCAGCGGCCATCTCCCGGTCACCGCACGTGCGGACCGCGACGGCCCACATGCGGTCCTTGTGCCGCCGGAAGAGCTCACCGAAGGCGTCAGGATCGCCGGCGCAGTGGGCGGCCAGGAGCTGGTCGTCGGTGGCGACCCGGTGATCGGGCACGCCATCGGGCTCGGGGGGCCCAGGGGGGCCCTGGTCGCTCTCGGCCACCCTCACGAGACGCCGACCTCGGCGACCTGGGCCCGGAAGTGGCCCTCGCCGTCGGGGCCGAGCGTGGTGAACCACAAGATGACGTAGCGCCCTTTGGCGGAGCCGTTGTCGGCCACGGACACCGTGACGGCGCCGTCCTGGCCGGAGACGGCACCGACCTGGGTGGCGCCGTCGACCGTGGGCTGGTGGGCCACGAAGACGGAGACGTCGGCGGGCCCGACGATCGTGAAGGCGACCTGGTGGACGTCGAGCGCACTGCCGAGATCGAGGAGGAGCCCGGTCTCCCGGCCCTGGTAGCCGCCGTACTGGGGGGTAGCGAACCACTTGGCCGAGCGCCAGGACGTGTCGGGGTTGCCGTCGTAGGCCTGAGCGGCGTTCTTGACGGCCTGGACGCCGGCGTCGGCGCTGATCTGGCTGGCGCTCGCGATGGCGATCGGGGCGTTCGTCGTGGGTGCGGCGGTGCTTGTCGACGGTGCCGGAGCCGCGGAGGCCGAGTCGCTGGGGTTGGCCGTCGCCGTCTTGGTGACGGCCGGGGCCGAGCTCGATGAGCTGACGCTGATGCCGGACAGCTTGGGGAGGCCCCAGATGCCCAGGACCGCGGCGACGACGACACAGACGGCGACGATCACCAGCACGAGTCGAGACTGGTCTCGGTCGAGGGGCTCCTGGGCGGTGCCGGGCAGCAGGGGGAGCGGCGGCTCGAGCTGCTCGTCGGTGGGCTCGAGCGTGTCGGAGATCCGCATCTGCTCACCGAACACCAAGGGGTCCTGCCACTGCTCGGTGTCGCGGCGCTCGGCCCGGGTCGCGCTGCGTTCGGCCGCGCGGTCGGTGGCCCCTCGGGCCATCCCGCCGACCCGTCCGCCGACGACGCCGATGGCGCTGCCTAGGCCCTTGGCCACGGCGGCTCCACCCGCGGCGGCCCCGGCCGCTGCGCCCGCGGCGGCCGCACCGACCGCCCCCACCGCGCCGGCGACCGCGGCCGGGGCCCGGCCCGTGCCGCGGCGGCCGCCAGGTGACCCATCGGTGTCGTCGTAGCCGTCGTCACCCTCATAGCCCTCGTCGTCGTAGCGGCCCCGGTCGTCACCCCCGTCAAGGGACTCAAGGCGCTGGGCGTCACGTACGCCCGCCCCCCGCGCGGGCCCCTGACCGACGTTCATCCCCAGGACGCTGCGCGACGCCCCAGGGGAGCCGGCGGCCCGGGCGCCAGTGCGGGCGGGACGCCCCCCTCCCACCGTGGCTGCCGCTCCCGTTGCTCCGGCGGCCGCGGCCCCCGCTCCCGCCCCAGCCGCTCCGACCGCTCCAGCCGCTCCAGCCGCTCCGACCGCTCCGACCGCTCCGACCGCTCCAGCTGCCCCAGCTGCGCGGCCCGGGTCGACCCGCCCTGCGGTCCGGGCCACCCCCCCGGTCGCCCGGTCTCGAGCGAGCGGCTCGGTGCGTGTGCCGGGGCGACGCTGGGCCGGCGTCGGCTGGAAGGCCCCGGCGACCGGGGTGGGCGACCACGGCGCGAGCTGCTCGGCCAGCTGGCCCGGGGTCGCTGGACCGCGGTCCTCGTTGAGGGTGGTGCGGGCGATGAGGTCGAGATCGTCGGGGACCCCCACGGCGATCTCGGAGGGCGGGGCGACGCCACCCGAGATGCGGGGTGCCGCTTCGAGTGCGGTGTCGCCACCGGGTAGGGGCCAGCGACCGGTGAGCACGGCATATGCAAGCCCGACGAGGGCCACGGTGTCGGCCCGCGACGCCTGCTCGGAGGTGACGTCGTCGGCGTCGACGAGGGCAGCCTCGGTGGCGAGCCCGCGGATCTTCAGGGTGCCGTCCTGGTGACGCAGGACGGAGCGTGGCGTGAGCACGCCGTGGTGCAGGCCGCGGGCCCGGGCGGTCTCGAGCGCGGCGGCGGTCTCGCCGACCACCCGGCGGGCCTCCTCGGCCGGCAGACCACCGTCGGTGAGGATCGCGGTCACCGACTGGGCGCCGCGCAGGGACTCCTCGACCACGAAGGCGACACCATCGTCGCGCCCCACGTCGAGCACCCGGACGAGCCGGTGGTCCTCGACGCCAGCCGCGCGGCGCGCGGCGTCGAGCCCGGCGGCAGCGGTGGGCCCGTCCGCGTCGAAGCACAGCAGCACGACCTCGCGGTCGAGCGTCTGGTCGGCGGCGCTCCAGCGCTCGAAGCGGGAGTGCTGGGCCACCCGACGCTCGACGCGGTAACGCCCGCCGAGGAGCGAGCCTGGTCCGACGCCGTGCACGTGGCCCCTCCCGCTGCGATGGTTCCTGACGGTCCGGTCCTACCTGGGCACATCCGGTCAGACCCGGCCCTACCTGGGCAGACCTACCTGGTATGCCCCGTCCCTGGCCCCCGTTGCCGCCGCCGGACAGCGGCGGCGGGGCGGCTGATGACACGAGATCCGGTCGCGGTCATCTTACGGGGCGGTCGGCGCCCGCCGAGGGAGCCGCCACGGCTCCGCCGGCGGCGGTTTGCGTCGGACCGCGGTCGGCGCCGTCCGCGCCGGGGTCACCGGATGCGGCGCCCACGCCGCCGACCGGCTCGGCACCGGTGTCGACACCGGCCCCATCGTCCTCCAGGCCCGACCTCCGATGGGTATCGGGAGTGGCCTGAGGAGCCGACTGGGGAGGGCCTTCGGGAGGAGGGGCGACCGTGGGAGGGCGGGGGCGGCGTACGGCCCGGATGATGCCGAGCAGGAGGACGAGGGCGATGACCGCGCCGCCGACGATGTAGAACGTGTAGCCGGGTGGGTTGGCTCGCACCGTGATGGTGCCGGGCACCCCGATCGGGGTGCCGTCGACCGTGGTCAGAGTGGCCGTCACGGGCACCAGGCCGGCAGCGAGCGCTTCGGCCCTGACGCGGACCACCGCCCGGCTGTTGGCTCCGATGGTGACGGGTTCGGCCTGGTCGACGATGCGTAGGCGCGGGTTCGTCGGGGCCAGGACGAGGCGGACCCCCTCCACCGGGATGCTGAGCGCGTTGACGACCGTGACCTGCAGGGTGCCCTCGTCGGCCAGGAAGTTCGTGGTCTGATCGGAGACGCTGATCCCGTTGGTCGCACTCGTACTGGCCTGGGCGAGGCCCTGCTCGAGGGCGGCGAGCTGGCTGGGGTCCTGTCGCCAGCGCACCGACGGCACCTGGTCGATCATCGCCGTCAGTGAGGAACGGTAGGCCGCGCCCTCGGGCCCGAGCACCGAGGACACCTCTGCGACCGCCTGACGTAGGCCTCCCAGCCGGGTCAGCCGGCCGGCGTCCACCTGAGGCGCACCACTCGCGGGCCAGCTACCGGCGCTGGTGCTCGCCACCGGGTCCTTGGTGGCTGCCTCCTGCTGGAGGGCCGTGGTCGTGACCACCTGGACCCACGGGATCTGAGCGACGGTGCCGAGCACCGTGCGAAGGGCCCCCGGGTCGGGGTCGAGGGTGCGCGGGAGGGCGACGAGGAAGCTGCGGCTGACCCCGGGGCTCTCGCCGAGCAGGGCGGCGGTCTCCGCCAGGAACCGCTGTGCGGTGACGACGCCGTCCGCTGGGTGCGTCGTCTGGGTAGCCAACCGGGTCAGCTCGTCGTCCCAGGCCAGTAGAGGTATGCCGGAGGCGGTGCGCCGCGGTGCCTGTCCGGAGTAGCCCGCGACGACGGGCAGGGCCGACGACGACCCCACCAGGGCCGTCAGCCCGGTGCTCTGGAACGCCGCCCGCAGGCCGGGCTCACGGTTGGCCTCGAGGCTGCCGTCGGTGGGCCAGGCCACCCCGGTGGTCACGGGGACTCCCAGGGTCGTGCCGAGGCTTGTGCTCTCCTGGACCAGCCGGGCGACCGTGGGGTCGTTGGGGGCGACGACCGTGGTGGCCGCAAGGTCCGGATCGCCCACCGGCAGGGCCCAGAGCTGATGGGCGGCCACGCCGGTCTCCAACCGGGTCAGCAGCGGCGTGACCACCGCAGTGAGCGGGTCGTTCCCAGCCGAGCCACCGGCACCGGCCGCGCCCAGGGCCGGTCCGAGCAGCGTCGGGTCGACGGCCCAGGTGACGGGGACCGGCCCCGAGGGTCTCACGACATCGGTGCCGTCGAGGATCCGGCCGACCCGGCCCGCCGGGTCGAGCTGCTGGCGCCAGGCCGCCGTCCGGGTGGAGGCGTCGGCGGAGAAGAGGGCTGCCTGAGGCGTCGCGGTGACGGGGGCGACGACCGCGAGCCGCATCGCTTCGTACTCCTCGGCCCGTTGCCATCCCACGAAGGTGTGCACGACCTCACTGGTGCCGGAGCCCGGGTCGTGGAGCTGGACCGCGACCGGGATGGCACCGAAGGCGCGGCTCATCGCGAGCCGACCCGCGGGGACGGTGAGGGTGAACGGAGCGGTGGCGCCGGCGGCCACCGGCCCGGAGACCGTGACCGACGCGACCTCCGAGCCGGTTGGGGCCGCGGTGCTGGTGGCCCAGCTCGTCACCGAGGCGCGCGAGACGACCGGTGTCGAGCCGGCCACGAGCCGCACCGTCGGGGCCGTGAGCGTCGCGCCCGCCGGAGCACGGACGGTTCCGGTGATCGTCACCGGCACTCCGGGTCCGATCACGGGAGGGGTGACCGCCGACAGGGTGAGGAGGGGAGTGGCCTGCGGGTCCGCGGCGGGCGGTGTCGCCGGCGTCGCGGCATACCCGGTGGTCGCGGCGCCGGCGGGTGCGGAGGCAGGCCCGACCATGGGGAGAGCGGACCAGGCGATCACGGTGAGGAGCACCGCGAGGACTCTGGCCCGCACCGGGGTCACGCGGTGCCCGCCAGCCGCTCCCATGCCACCTGCGCGATGCGTCGTTCGTTGGGGAAGGTCAGGTGCTGGTGCACCTCGTGCAGGGGGAACCACGCGACGTCGATGGCTTCCTGGTCGGGGTCGTTGTCGATGGTGAGCTCACCGCCGAGCGCCTCGAGGAGGTAGTGGTGCACGAACTTGTGCACCCGGCGGTCGGACGTCGCGAACCAGTAGTCGATGGTGCCGAGCTCGGCCAGGACCCGGCCGGTGATGCCGGTCTCCTCTGCGACCTCACGCTCCGCCGTCTGGGTGAGCGTCTCGCCGGGTTCGATGTGGCCCTTCGGGAGGCACCATTCGACCCGACCGGCGCGGTTGCGACGGGCGATGACGGCCGTGCGGGCGCACCCTTCGTGGACGTCGATGACCACGCCGCCCGCGGAGCGCTCCTCGACCGAGGGCAGCCGACGGACCCGGTGCGTCGGGCCGGGGCGGCCTGACGTGCTCGAGGTCGTGGCGCTCATCGGTCCACTGTAGCCAGCGGGGGAAAGCCGAGCTGCCGCGTGCGTCTACGCTGGCCTGCCGTGTCACCGCCCTCCGCCACCGACCCTCAGCCGGACCCCAGGCCCGAGCTGTTGCGGTCTGCTGTGGGCCGGCTGGCGCCGATCATCCCGCTCGGGCAGGAGCTCGGGGAGCGGTTCGCGGCGGCCGGGCACGAGCTGGCGCTCGTCGGTGGGCCGGTCCGCGACGCCTTCCTCGGCCGGACCTCGCCCGACCTCGACTTCACCACCGACGCCACACCCGACCAGACGCTGGCGCTGATCGCCGGCTGGGCCGACGCCCACTGGGAGATCGGCCGGGCGTTCGGCACCATCGGGCTGCGCAGGGGCCACCGGGTCCTGGAGGTGACGACCTACCGATCCGACGTCTACGACGGGGCGTCCCGCAAGCCGGAGGTGGCGTTCGGCTCGACGCTGTCCGCCGACCTGGTGCGTCGCGACTTCACCGTCAACGCGATGGCCCTGCGGCTGCCGTCGCTCGAGTTCGTCGACGAGCACCGCGGCCTCGCCGACCTTGCCGCCCGCCGGTTGCGCACTCCCGCCGCGCCGGAGCAGTCGTTCGCCGACGACCCCCTCCGTATGCTTCGCGCCGCTCGGTTCACATCTCAGCTGGGGTTCACCGTGACCCCCGACGTGCAGGCGGCGATGACCGCGCGGGCGCAGACCATCTCAATGGTCTCCGCTGAGCGGGTCCACGACGAGCTGGTCAAGCTGCTGCTGTCGCCGTCCCCCCGGGCCGGCCTGACCCTGCTCGTCGAGACCGGCCTCGCCGACGTCTTCCTGCCCGAGCTGCCCGCGCTCCAGCTCGAGGTCGACGAGCACCACCACCACAAGGACGTCTACCAGCACTCGCTGACCGTGCTGGAGCAGGCCATCGTCCTCGAGGGGCCGCGAGCCGTGCCGGGAGTCGCGGCGGCGGAGACGGTCGACGGCCCCGACCTCGTGCTGCGTCTCGCCGCCCTGCTCCACGACATCGGCAAGCCGGCCACGCGCCGGTTCGAACCCCAGGGCGGCGTCAGCTTCCACCATCACGAGGTGGTCGGGGCCAAGCTCGTCGGCAAGCGGCTGAAGGCCCTTCGGTTCGACAAGGACACCATCGCGGCGGTCGCCCGCCTCGTCGAGCTGCACCTGCGGTTCCACGGCTACGGCACCGGGGAGTGGACCGACTCGGCCGTACGCCGCTACGTCACCGACGCGGGGCCGCTCCTGCCGCGTCTCCACCTGCTCACGCGGTCGGACTCGACGACCCGCAACGCCCGCAAGGCGGCTCGGCTGGCGCGCACCTACGACGACCTCGAGGCCCGGATCGAGAAGCTCCAGGGCGAGGAGGAGCTGGCCGCGGTCCGCCCGGAGCTGGACGGCACGGAGATCGGGGAGATCCTCGGCGTGCCGCCCGGGCGGCTGATCGGGCAGGCGTACCGGTTCCTCCTGGCCCTGCGGCTCGACGAGGGACTGCTGGGCAAGGAGGTGGTCCGCGAGCGCCTGCTGGCGTGGTGGGCCGACCGAGGCGGCTGACGGCCGACCCACTCAGGATCGCTCATCACCACCACGCGGCATACTGGCTCGGCGCCGGCCGACCGGGAGGAAGGGCACCGATGGACACCCCTGCTGCCATCCGCGCCGCCATGGCGACCGACGTCGGGCGGGTCCGCGACCACAACGAGGACGCCGCCCTGGTCACCCCCCGCCTCGTGGCGGTGGCCGACGGGATGGGCGGGCACGCGGCCGGCGAGGTCGCGGCCGGACTGGCCGTGGAGGCGCTCCGACCCCTCGGTGAGGGCGACGAGCTCGGCGCCGGCGACGTCGTGGCCCGCATCGGGACGGCGAACCAGGCGATCCTCGAGTCGGTGGCGCGCCACCCCGAGCAGCGGGGCATGGCCACCACCCTCGTCGGGCTCGCCCAGGTCACGGTCGTCGGGGTGGTGCAGTGGGCGGCGTTCAACATCGGTGACTCCCGCGTCTACCGGGTCCTCGACGGCACGATGACCCAGGTCAGCCAGGACCACTCGGAGGTCGGCGAGCTCGTGGCCCTGGGGCTGCTGTCCAAGGAGGACGCGATGCGTCACCCGGCGCGCAACATCGTCACCCGCTGCCTCGGCCGCGACCCGCTCGAGCCGGTCGACTCGTGGGTGTTCCCGCCGCACCCGGGCGAGCGGTTCCTGCTGTGCAGCGACGGGCTGACCAACGAGCTGCGCGACCCTGAAGTGGCTCGGCTGCTTCAGGGCGGTGACGACCCGCAGGCCATCGCCGACCGGCTCGTCGCCGCTGCGGTCGAGGCGGGCGGCCGTGACAATGTCACCGTGGTCGTCGTCCTCGGTGCCCCGGAGCTCTAGGCCCGCTCGCAGGACGCCCGTCGAACGGCGCTCAGTCGGCGTTCTTGAGCCGGCCCCACCCGTGCCAGACGTCGATGTCGATCCGTGCGGTCACCCGGGGCTGGTCCCGCACGGGGTAGGGCTGTCCCGTGTAGTGGGTGGAGATCCGGTCGATGTCGGTGAGGTCGACGTCGTCGATCCACTCCACGATGTGGCCCTGGATGCTCGTGTGCGTGATCCAGCTCTCCGGGTCCATGGCGCTGAGGGCGACCCGCCCGTCGGCGCGTAGCCACTCGATCCGCTTCCGGCCGTTGTCCATGTTGACGACGACCTGGCCGTCCTCGAACAGGTACCACGTCGGCACCGATACCGGCTGACCGTCGGGCTTGACCGAGCTGATCGTGGCGTAATTGGGGCGGGCGAGGAACTCGGCGACCTCGGCGGGCAGCGGTGGCTTCGGCATATTGCCAACCTAACCGTCGCCCGCCGGACAGGCACCGCCGCCCGACGCGCCGACGCATACGGACGACACGCCGTATGCGTGGGGTCGCAGCTCGCTTGTGCCTGTCGGTCGGGCGGCCTGTGGACGACGACGGAGCCGGATCCGACGACGCGGGCAGGCTGGGCGACATGGACGCCGTCGCCGCGCTGACCCGGCTGGGCGGCTGCGCGACCTGGGGTCAGCTGATGGGTCTCACGACGGGGTATGCCGTGCGGCGCGCCACCCGGCGCGGCCGGGTCGTGCGCCTGAGCCGTGGGCGCTACGGGCTGCCGGCCGTGGAGGAACACCGGCGTGAGGCGCACCGCCGCACCGCCGTGCTCTCCCACCTGAGCGCCGCCGCGAAGCACGGCTGGCCGGTCAAGCACCTGCCGCAGCAGCCGTGGGTCACGGTGCCACGGAAGCGCCACCTCACCGCCGCCGACCGGGCGGGCGTGCACGTCACGTGGCGCGACCTGACCCCGGGGGAGGTCGAGGACGGGGTGACGACGCCGCTGCGGACCGTCCTCGACTGCGCGCTCAACCTCCCGTTCGACGAAGCGCTGGTCGTGGCCGACGCGGCCCTGCGCTGTGGCGACGTGCGCCCGCACGAGCTCGCCGACGCGGTCCCCGTCCTGCACGGGATCGGGTCGCCGCAGGCCCGACGGATCGCGGGGGCGGCGGACGGCCGGGCGGCCAACGCCTTTGAGTCCGTCCTGCGGGCGATCTGCCTCGACGTGCCGGGGCTGTCGGTGACGCCGCAGGTCCCGCTCGCCGACGACGGGATCTGGGTCGTCGTCGACCTGGCCGACGCCAGGTTGCGGCTGGTCATCGAGGCGGAGGGCTTCGAGTTCCACGGCACGAGGCGGGGCCTGGTCCGCGACTGCCGCCGCTACACCGAGATCACCGTGCTGGGGTGGTCGATCCTGCGGTTCACGTGGGAAGACGTCATGTACGACCCCGCGTGGGTGCGGTGGGCGCTCACGGCGTGGATCGCCCAGCGGGAGGCGCACCCCATCGAGGCGCCGCCCGCCAAACAGGCACTGGCCGGCTAGCGGCGCGGCATACCGGACGAACCGGACGCTATGCGTACCCAGTGCCTGTTCGGCGAGCGCCGTATGCGCGTTAGCGCTCCTCGGTGCCCGCGATGTACGCCTCGAGCTTGGCCCGGCCCTCGGTGTCCTCGCGCTGCACGGGCGGCGACTTCATCAGGTAGGACGACGCCGACACCAGGGCGCCGCCGATGCCGCGGTCGAGCGCGATCTTCGCCGCCCGGATCGCGTCGATGATGATGCCGGCCGAGTTGGGGGAGTCCCAGACCTCGAGCTTGTACTCCAGGCTCAGCGGCACGTCACCGAACGCGCGGCCCTCCAGGCGCACGTAGGCCCACTTGCGGTCGTCCAGCCACTGCACGTAGTCCGACGGCCCGATGTGCACGTTCTTCGCCCCGAGGTCGTGCTCGATGTTGGACGTCACGGCCTGCGTCTTGGAGACCTTCTTCGACTCCAACCGGTCGCGCTCCAGCATGTTCTTGAAGTCCATGTTGCCGCCGACGTTGAGCTGGTAGGTGCGGTCGAGCATGACGCCGCGGTCCTCGAACAGCTTGGCCATCACCCGGTGTGTGATCGTCGCGCCGACCTGGCTCTTGATGTCGTCGCCGATGATCGGCACGCCGGCCGCCTCGAACTTGGCCGCCCACTCCGGGTCGCTGGCGATGAACACCGGCAGCGCGTTGACGAACGCCACGCCCGCGTCGATCGCGCACTGGGCGTAGAACTTGTCCGCGTCCTCCGACCCCACGGGCAGGTAGGACACCAGCACGTCGGCCTTCGCCTCGCACAGCGCCGCGACGATGTCGACCGGCTCGGCCGGCGACTCGTCGATGGTGAGCCGGTAGTACTTGCCGAGCCCGTCGAGGGTGTGGCCGCGCTGCACCGTGATGCCGGTCGTCGGCACCTCGGCGATCTTGATGGTGTTGTTCTCCGAGGCGTTGATGGCCTCGGCGAGGTCCTTGCCGACCTTCTTGTCGTCCACGTCGAAGGCGGCGACGAACTCCACGTCACCGACGTGGTAGTCGCCGAACGTCACGTGCATGAGGCCGGGGACGACCTGCCCGACGGGGGCGTTGCGGTAGTACTCGACGCCTTGCACCAGCGAGCTGGCGCAGTTGCCGACGCCGACGACGGCGACGCGAATGGATCCCATGATCATGACTCCTTGATGGTGGGGCTGGTGGTGGGGGACTGCGGGGTATGCGTCGTGCTGGGGGCCTCGGTGCGTTCGGCCTTGATGAGCTCCTCGAGCCACCGGACCTCGCGCTCGGCCGACTCCTCGCCGTGCCGCTGCAGGGCGGCGGTGTAGGCGTCCATGCGCTCGCGGTTGCGGGCCGAGGCCTCGCGCACCTGCGCGAGCCGCTGCTCGAGACGCGAGCGCCGGCCCTCGAGGATGCGCAGCCGCACCTCGTGGGTCGTGCGAGCGAAGAAGGCGAGATGGACGTCGAACTCGTCGTCCTCCCAGGCGTTCGGCCCGGCCTCGCCGACGAGGTCCCGGAAGCGCTCCTTGCCGGCCGGGGTCAGCTGGTAGACGATCCGGGCGCGCTTGCTGCCCGAGCCACCGGTGGCTCGGGGCGCTTCGGCGACCCAGCCGGCGACGAGCAGCCCACGGAGCGCGGGGTAGAGCGAGCCGTAGGACAGCGCGCGGAACGCCCCGAGCGCGGAGTTGAGCCGCTTGCGCAGCTCGTAGCCGTGCATCGGACTTTCGTGGAGCAGCCCGAGGACGGCGAAGTCCAGCAGCTCGGCTCGGCGCGCCATCGGACTCCCTCCGTGGTCCCGTGCTGACATAGTCGTGCTTTGTCGTGCCCAGAACGTAGCACGGATATATCACTACGATATAGCCGCAACGCGTCGGTCAGGGCGCGAGAGGCGCCACTAACCCGCATACTGGTGCGTTGTGAGCGAGCCGACCCAGCCGACCCGTGCCTCCCGAGACCCCCGGGGCGCATCCGTCGGCCCGGGCGAAACGGACGCTACCGGAGCATCCGGCGGTGCGCCCCGCCGACCGAAGCGGTCCCGCGCACGCCGCATCCTCAAGTGGGCGGCCTTCACCGTCCTCAGCCTCGTCGCCCTGGGGGCCGTCGCCGTGGCCATCGCCTACGCGACGATCTCCGTGCCGCAGCCGAACGAGCTCGCCAACGCCCAGGCCTCGATCCTCTACTACGACGACGGCAAGACCGAGATGGCCCGGCTCAGCGACGCCCAGGGCAACCGCGAGTCGGTGCCGCTGAAACAGGTGCCCGACCAGGTGCAGAAGGCCGTGCTCGCCGCCGAGGACCGCGGCTTCTACTCCAACCCCGGCTTCTCACCCACCGGCATCGCCCGCTCCGTCTGGCAGGCCCTCCGCGGCGCCGACATCCAGGGCGGCGGCTCGACGATCACCCAGCAGTACGTGAAGAACTACTTCCTCACGTCCGACCGGTCGCTGACCCGCAAGTTCAAGGAGATCTTCATCTCCGTCAAGGTCGACCAGCAGCAGTCCAAGGACCAGATCCTCGAGAACTACCTCAACACCATCTACTACGGCCGCGGCGCCTACGGCATCCAGACCGCGGCCAAGGCGTACTTCGGCAAGGACGCCAGCCAGCTCAGCCTGGCTGAGGGTGCGGTGCTCGCGTCGGTCATCAACGCCCCGTCGCTCTACGACCCCGCCAACGGTCAGAAGGCCCAGGACAAGCTCAAGAACCGGGTCACCTACGTCCTCGACGGCATGGTCACCGAGGGCTGGTTGCAGCCCGCCGAGCGCGCCACCGTCACCGGGCCCGCGCCGACCATCCCGCCGCAGAAGAGCCAGGCGCTCACCGGCACCACCGGTTACCTCGTGGAGGTCGTGCGCCAGGAGCTGTCCGACACCCTCAAGCTCGACGACTCCGACATCGACCGGGGCGGACTGCGCATCACCACGACGATCAACAAGGCCGCCCAGGACGCCGCGGTCGCCGCCGTGCAGAAGAACGTGCCCGCCGACGCGGCCGACGTGTATGCCGGTCTCGTCGCCATCAAGCCGGGGGACGGCGCGGTCTTCGCGATGTACGGCGGGGCCGACTACCAGAAGCGGCAGGTCAGCTCGGCGACCGACGCGATCATGCAGGCGGGTTCCACGTTCAAGCCGTTCGCCCTCATCGGCGCGCTCCAACAGGGCATCAGCACCAGGACCCGGTTCGACGGCAACAGCCCCTACAAGGTGCCGGGGTCGGCCACAACGGTGCCCAACGAGTTCGACCAGAGCTTCGGCACCGTCGACCTGCGCACCGGTCTGGCTAAGTCGATCAACACCGTCTTCATGCGGCTCAACGAGCGGATCGGCCCGCCGAACACCAAGAACGCCGCCATCGCCGCCGGCATCCCGTCGGCGACACCGGGTCTCGACGACAACCTCGTCAACGTGCTCGGCACCTCCTCGCCCCACGTCATCGACGTCGCCAACGCCTACGCGACGATCGCGGCGCAGGGCCAGCGGGCCGTCCCCTACCTCGTGGCCGCCGTCACGTCGACGGGCACGCAGCAGGGCAGCATCGACTACAAGGTGCAGAAGCAGGTGCAGGGCGCGTTCGGCGCCGACGTCGCCGCCGACACCCTCGACGCGATGCAGGCCGTGACCTCGTCGGGCGGCACCGCCCCGCGCGCCGCCCAGCTCGGCCGGCCGGTCGCGGGCAAGACGGGCACGACCGACGGCCGGCTCTCCGTCTGGTTCACGGGCGTCATCCCGCAGCTGGCCACATCGGTGGGCATGTACCGGGACGTGAACGGCACCCCGCAGCCGCTCCAGAACATCGCGGGTATCAGCGAGCTCAGCGGCAACTCATTACCGCTGTCGATCTGGCTCGACTTCATGGGCACGGCCACGAACGGCATGGACGTGCAGGACTTCCCCAAGCGGGTCGGCATCGGGGACAACGGCATCACGACGACGAGCACGCCGACCACCACGACCAGCACGCAGCCGCCGACGACCACCACGACGACGCAGCCGCCGACCCCGACGAGCACGACGACCACGACGAGTACGACGAGTACGACGAGCACGAGCACGACGACCACGACGACGCAGCCGCCGACCACGACCACGACGACCCAGCCGCCGACCACGACCCGGCCGCCCGTGACGACGACCAGGCCACCGGTGACGACCACCCAGCCGCCGTCGGTGACGCAGACCAACGGCAGCCCGACGCGGTCGAGCCCCGCGACGACCACGACCGCACCACCGGCTCCCGCGCCGTAGGCTCGCGCGGTGGCCCTGCGTCCCGTCGTGCCCGAGGTCGACCCCGCCCCCGCGCCGGCCCCGGTGCGCGCCCCCTCGAGGCGCGCCGACCTCGTCCGGGTGCCGACCCGCGACGACCTCGTGGCCCGGTCGGCCTCAGAGGTTATCGGCGGGCCTGCCGGCCGGTATGCCGTGCGGCTGGCCCGCGGGTGGCGCTCCTACGCCGCGGCCCTCGCCGGTCTCTCCGCGGTCGCTTCCGCGCTGGCCGTCCTGCTGCGCGCCCCCTGCATCGACGGCGGCTGGAGCTCACCCGACCAGTTCTGGCACGCGTGCTTCTCCGACCTGCCCGCCACCTACCGTGACGCCGACCTCGGGGCCGGCATCGGCGCATACCTGCAAGGCGGGTTCGGTGCCCCGGCGCCGACCCAGCCGCCGCTGACCTCGTTCCTCATGACTCTCACCGCGACCCTCGTCCCGGGCGGGCCGATCGAGGACCGGATGCGGTTCTACTTCTCCCTGTGGACCGTCGCCGCGGCCGTCCTCCTGGCCCTGACCACCTGGTGGACGGCGGCCACGGTGCGCCGGTTCCCCATGCGGGCCGCCCTGGTCGCGCTCTCGCCGGTGGCCGCCCTGACCCTGGTGATCTCGCCGGACATCGTCGGCGTGGCCCTGACCTCGGCCGCCCTGTACGCGTGGAGCCGGGATCGTCCGGCCGTCGCCGGGGTCCTGCTCGGGCTGGCGGCGTCGGCGCGGACCTACCCGATCCTCGTGCTCCTGGCGATGCTTCTTCTCAGCGTTCGGGCCGGCCGGGTCCAGGTCTGGGTGCGCACGGCCGGCGCCGCCACCGTGGTCTTCGGCGGCCTTCTCTTCGTCCTCGGCGCGCTCAACGGGGACGCCGCCTCCAGTGCCTACCGGGCATGGTTCGCCACCGGCGCGGGGTTCGGGTCGCCGTGGGTGCTGCCCCAGCTCGGCAACGCGCCGCTGTCGGCGACCACCGTGACCGTCCTCGCCGTCGTGGGCTGGGTCCTCGCGGTCCTTCTCGGCGCCGGTTTCGCCCTGGCGACCCCCCGCCGACCCGGGGTGGCTGAGGTGAGCCTCGTCATGGTCGGCGTGGCGCTGCTCACCGGGAAGTCGTTCACCGTCCAGTCCTCGCTGTGGCTCGTCCCCCTCGTCGCCCTCGTCGGGCTGGCCTGGAAGGACGTGCTGGCCTGGGCGGCCCTCGAGGCTCTGCACTTCGAAGCGGTGTGGCTCTACCTCGCCGGCATGACGACGCCGTCCCGAGGCCTGCCCGCCTCCTGGTACTCGGTCTTCCTGGTGCTGCGGCTCGGCGGCATCCTCTGGGTCGTCGCCCGCACCTGGCAGCTGGCCCTCGGCCGTCCGCCCGTCCGCGACGACGACGGTGCGGTCGTCGAGAGCGCCTGGGGTGAGCAGGAGAGCGACGAGCTGGCCGGACCCCTGCGCGACGCTCCCGACCAGCTCGTCGTCCGGTTCAGCTGAGCGATTTCGCCCCCTCGGAACGCGCCGGTACGCTGGGGAGGTTCGCCGCGACGTTTGTCGCCCTGTGGATGAGCGCCGACCCGTGTCGGACGCCCGTGCCAAGGTGATGTCGTGGCGCGATGCATACAACCCTCCTGTCACGGAGAGACCGTGACCGCCAAGACCAAAGGAGGTGGGTCACCGCATGCGTCAGTACGAACTCATGGTCATCCTCGACCCCGAGCTCGATGAGCGCACCGTCGCTCCGTCCCTCGACAAGTTCCTGTCCGTCGTCACCAAGGACGGCGGCTCGGTGGACAACGTCGAGATCTGGGGACGGCGCCGGCTCGCCTACGAGATCAAGAAGAAGGCCGAAGGCATCTACGCCGTCGTCACCATGTCGGCGGAGCCCGCCACCGCCCAGGAGCTCGACCGTCAGCTCGGCCTCAACGAGGCCGTCCTGCGCACCAAGCTGCTGCGCCCCGGCGCCTGACCGTCATCACCACCTGACGGCCATCCAGACCGACCAACCGGACTGACCGGACCGACCCAAAGGACACGCATGGCTGGCGACACCGTCATCACCGTCATCGGCAACATCACCGGAGACCCCGAGCTGCGGTTCACTCCCTCCGGTGCGGCCGTGGCGAACTTCACCGTTGCGTCGACGCCCCGTGCGTTCGACCGCCAGAGCAACGAGTGGAAGGACGGGGAGACCCTGTTCATGCGCTGCTCGGTCTGGCGTGACGCGGCGGAGAACGTCGCCGAGTCGCTCCAGCGGGGCACCCGGGTCATCGTCTCCGGCCGGCTGAAGTCTCGTTCTTACGAGACCAAGGAAGGCGAGAAGCGCACCGTCACCGAGATGGAGGTCGACGAGGTTGGCCCGTCCCTGCGCTACGCGTCGGCCAAGGTCACCAAGACCCAGCGCGGCTCCGGCGGCGGCGGGTTCGGCGGTGGCGGTCAGGGTGGCGGTCAGGGCGGCGGCTTCGGCGGCAACCAGGGCGGCCAGGGCACACAGGGCGGTCAGTCCGACGACCCGTGGGCCACCGGCGCGTCCGCCCCGGCGGCCTCGAGCGGCGGTCAGGGCGGCTGGTCCGGCGGTTCAGGCGGCAGCTCCGGCGCCTCAGGCGGTAGTTCCGGCGCCGACCAGGGGGGCAACCAGAGCGGCGGCAACCAGGGTGGCTGGGGCAACAACGCTCCCGGCTACGACGAGCCTCCGTTCTGACCCGCATCACTCGCTGGTGAGCGTGCGTTCACCAGCACCATCTCCAGATAGACCCCATCCCGGGGACCAACCCCGGGCTCTCACCCCAAGAAGGAGAGCACCACGATGGCCAAGCCCGTTGTGCGCAAACCCAAGAAGAAGGCGAACCCGCTCAAGGTCGCCAAGATCGACAACATCGACTACAAGGACGCTGCGCTGCTGCGCAAGTTCATCTCCGACCGCGGCAAGATCCGCGCGCGTCGGGTGACCGGCGTCTCCGTCCAGGAGCAGCGCCTCATCGCCACGGCCGTGAAGAACGCCCGCGAGATGGCGCTGCTGCCCTACTCCAGCTCCGCCCGCTGAGGAGGCGCCAACCCATGAAGCTGATTCTGACCAACGAGGTCAGCGGCCTCGGCACCGCCGGTGACGTCATCGACGTCAAGGACGGCTACGCCCGCAACTTCCTGCTCCCACGCGGTCTCGCGACCCCGTGGACCAAGGGCGGCCAGAAGCAGGTCGACGCCATCGTCACGGCCCGCGCCAGCCGTGAGGTCCGGTCGCTCGAGGAGGCCAAGCAGGTCAAGGGCCGCCTCGAGGCCGGCCAGGTGACCGTCCCGGCGAAGGCCGGAAACGGCGGCCGGCTGTTCGGTGCCGTGAGCACCGCCGACATCGCCTCGGCCGTCAAGGCCTCGGGCGGTCCCGACCTCGACCGACGCAAGATCGAGGTCAAGGGCCACATCAAGACGACCGGCTCCTACGAGGCTCTCGTTCGTCTGCACCCCGAGGTGCAGGCGACGGTGCCCTTCGAGGTCGTCGCCCGCTGACCGACAGCCCCATCCAGCGCGAGGACGGCGCCCCGACCCGGTAACCGCGGGTCGGGGCGCCGTCGCGTCTGGACCCAGCCCGCCGCACACCCCGCCCGTCCGGCAGGCCCGCACGGGATGACCTGGTGGACAACTCCGCACGTGATGGCCGATGAACGGGACAGGTCCCACTCCTCCCGCCGCAAGGTCAACACGTGCGGAGCTTTCGGCGGCCGACGGTGATGGTTTGGGGAGGTCGGTCAGTCGGGTGACCGGTAGCTCGGCCTCGGCTGTCGTAGCGGCTGTCGTAGCGGCCAGCGTGTCGCCACGACAGCCCATCCGCCGCTACGACAGCCGCTGGGACTCATCGCTACACTTGCCCGGTGAGCACCTCCACCCAGCCGCTGCGCCGCTGGTGGCTGCCCTGACCGGGCGGACCCTTCTCACGCGTACCTCGAAGCCGCCCCGTCGCCGGGCGGCTTTCGTGTGTCCTCCCGGCACACCCCACCCGGGCCGGCGGGGCACGACACCTCAGGAGCACAGGACATGACGACCACCGAGCCCATCACCGAGCCGACAAACGGCACCGACGCCGCCGCCGAGGCGCCGCGCCGGAAGCGGATGCTCACCGGCGACCGGCCGACCGGCAAGCTGCACCTCGGCCACTTCGTCGGCAGCATCGAGAACCGGATCCGGCTGCAGGAGGAGTACGAGGCGTTCTTCATCATCGCCGACCTGCACATGCTCACCACGAGCAACAGCCGCGCGGCGATCGACCAGGTGAGCGCCAATGCCCGGGACATGGTCCTCGACCAGCTGTCCGCCGGGATCGACCCCGAGAAGGCGACGTTCTATCTGCAGTCCGCCATCCCCGAGGTGAGCGAGCTCAACACCCTTTTCCAGAACCTCGTCAGCGTGCCGCGTCTGGAGCGGGTGCCGAGCCTCAAGGACATGGCTCGCGCCGCCGGGAAGGACGAGATGCCCTACGGGCTGCTCGGCTACCCCGTGCTCCAGGCCGCTGACATCCTCTGCGTCAAGGGTGACGTCGTGCCAGTCGGGAAGGACAACCACGCCCACATCGAGGTGACCCGCGAGATCGCTCGCCGGTTCAACTTCCTCTACGGCGACGTCTTTCCGGTGCCGCTGCTCGTCGAGAGCGAGATCACGACCCTCGTCGGCACCGACGGCCAGGCCAAGATGAGCAAGTCACTCGGCAACGCCATCCTGCTGTCCGACGACCCGGCCACGGTGCGCCGGAAGGTGGTCGGCATGTATACCGACCCCAACCGGGTGCGCGCCGACATCCCCGGCACCGTCGAGGGCAACCCGGTCTTCCAGTACCACGACGCGTTCAACCCCGACCGGGTGCAGGTCGACGACCTCAAGGAGCGCTACCGGGCCGGCCGGGTCGGCGACGTCGAAGTCAAGGACACCCTCGTCGCCGCCATCAACGCGTTCCTCGACCCGATGCGCGAGCGCCGGGCGGCCTACGAGAAGCAGTCCGGGCTCGTCGACGAGATCATCGTCGACGGCACCGAGCGCACCCGCCTCGAGGTCCAGGCGGTCGTGGCCGAGGTCAAGAAGGCCATGGGCATCACCGGCACCTACAACCAGCTGCGCCGCAAGGCCGAGCAGGCCCGGAAGCGCCGCGCCTGACCCCGACCGGACTCACATTGTTGTCGGTATGCGCGGGGTCGAGACCGTGAAACCAGCAACAGCGTGAGTCTGGTGGTTTTCGAGCGGGGTCAGCCGGGGTGTTCGGACTGGTAGGCCTGCTCCTCGCGCTTGTCCTTGCGGCGCTCGTAGACCCGCCACGCGATGGCCGCGACGACGACGACGCCCAGCACGGCGAAGGCCAGCCCCCGGCCGACGGTCTGCTCGACCGCCTTGTAGGACTGGCCGGCGACGTGACCGAGGACGACGAACAACGTGCCCCAGATGATGCCGCCGGTCGCGTTCCACACCAAGAAGGTCCGGTAAGACATCCCTGAGGCGCCCGCCAACGCCGGCATCATCGCCCGGAAGAACGCCGTGAACCGGCCCAAGAAGACGGCACTCCCGCCGCGGGTCTGGAGGAACGTCTCCGCCTTGGCCAGCTTGCCGCGGTGCTTGCCCAAGAACCGGCCGTCGAGCACCTTGGGGCCGAAGATGTGCTTGCCCACCTCGTATCCCACGGTGTCACCGAGGATTGCCGCGACGACGACGAGGAGGATGGATACTGCCAGGTCGGTCGAGCCGAAGAACGTCGCCACGCCGGCGAGCACGGCTGCGGTCTCCCCAGGGATGACGAAGCCGACGAAGATCGCGTCCTCGGCGAAGACGACAAGGAAGACGACAAGGTAGATCAGCAGGGGCGGCAGGTTGAGGATGCCGTCCAGGAAGCCGCTCACGAACGCTCGGCGCCCTCGGTCTCGTCCCTCTCGTTGGTCTCCTCGGTCTCGTCGCTCATGTTGGCAAAGGCGTCGGACTCGTCGTGCGCGTCCTTGAGGGTCGCGGTGTCGAAGCCGCCTGACGCGTTGGTGTCCTCGGTCTCTTGCGACCCGCCCTCGGTCTGCACCCGGGAGTTGTCGTCAACGCCCGGGCCCGGGTCGACGGCGCCCGGCATGACGTCCACCAGGTGGTCCTCGGCCTGCTGCGCGTCGTCGATCTTCGCTTTGACGGCGTCGAGATCGGGCCGGTCGTGGGTCGGGGTGACCTCGCTCGCCTCGCTCGTCTCGCTCGTCTCGCTCGCCGCGGAGGGCGCGGGCTCGTTCTGGGGGTCGCTCATGACGCATACTCTGCCGGTCGCGAGCCGGCCCGGCCAGTGCGGGTGGGTCGGCACCCGGGGCGGGGCGTCTGGCCCCGAGCCGTCACGGGCGCGAGAACGCGTGGCGACCCAGCTCGCGCACAGCCGGCCACCGGCGCCGGCGGAAGGCCTGCGGCAGCAGGGTCACGGCGTGGGCCCGAGAGGTGAGCCGTCGCCGGGCGGCCCGCTCGGCCCGCGGCCACCCTTGGTCCCGCATCTGCGCGGCCGCGAGCGCGAAGTAGGCCCGGTCGTCGGCGAACCGGCGACCGTCGAGGAGGGTCGTCGACGAGGCACTCGACCCGTGCCGCCGGTAGACGAAGCAGACCTCGGGGTGGACGACGAGCGAGTCGCCGCGGCATACGAGGTCGATCTCGAGCGCCAGGTCGAGGACGATCGGCAGCGCGTCACGGAAGCCGACCTCCTCGACCGCACGGCGCGACAGCGCGAGCGACGGCCAGTAGAGCCAGTTCCCGCGCAGCAGCGATGCGGCTAGGGCCTCCCCGCGCAGCAGTGTCGGCTCGGTCACCGTCGGCCGCAGGAGTCGCTGCTTGACCGCGTCGGCGAGACCCCACGCCGCCGCCCCGTCCGCATCGACCACCCGCACCCCCGGCTGGATCATGGCCGCCTCGGGGAACCGGTGGTGCGTGGCCAGGACGACCTCGACGTAGGCCGGGAGCAGCAAATCGTCACAGCCGAGGAACACGACGAGGTGCTGGGTGGCCAGGGCCAGGCAGTCCCTGAAAGCGGCGGTGACCCCACCGTTCGTCTCGCGCCGGGCGACACGGATCCGCGGATCGTTCATCGCGGCAAGCCATTCGCTGATCTGTGGGTCGGGGTAGGCGTCGTCGACGACGGTGAGCCGCCAGTCGGCGCTGGTCTGGGCGAGCACGCTCTCGACCGTCAGCCGCATGAGCTCCGGGTCACCCCAGTAGGGCACGAGGATGTCGAGCGGCACGAGCCGAGGGTATGCCGCCGGTTCAGCGGGACGCGCCCAGCACCAGCCAGCCGTCGCCACGGAACCGCCACCAGAGGCCGACTGCGCGCAGGGCCACGAACCCGCCCCCGAACCAGAGCCACAACCCCGCCAGCGGTTGCCCGAAGGAACCGGGCAGCGGCGTCCCGTCGGCGCTTGCCCACAGCACCAGCGGACCCCACACCAGCCCGGCCAGAAGCATGGCGGCGGCCAGCCAGACGGTGTCACCGGCGCCCATGAGCACCCCGTCGACGACGAAGACGAAACCCGCCATCCACTGCACGAGCGCGACCACGACGAACGCCCACGCCGCTGCGCTGACCACCGCGGGGTCGGAGCTGAACGCGCGCCCGATGACGGGAGCGAGCGGGAGGAGGGCCAGGCCACAGACCATCCCGGCCCCGATGCCCCAGCGCGACATGGTGCGCGCCGCGTCGCGGGCGGCGGCGGCGTTGCCCGCCCCCAGGGCCTTGCCTGTCAGAGCCTGGGCGGCGATGGCCAGGGCGTCGAGGGCGAAGGCCAACGCGTTCCAGACCGTGCTAACGACCTGGTGGGCGGCTAGCGCGGTGTCGCCGTAGCGGGCCGCGACGACCGTCGTCACGACGATGGCGCCGCGCAGCACCAGGGTGCGCGCCAGCAGCGGCAGACCCCCGATGCCGGCCGTGAGGACGCCCGCCGGCTGCGGCCGCATCGAGGCGCCCAGCGCCCCGGCCTCGCGCAGGACTCGGGCCACCAGGGCGACCGCCATCCCCGTCTGGGCGACGACGGTGCCGATGGCCGAGCCGGCGATGCCGAGGTGGAGCCCGTAGACGAGCAGGAGGTTGAGGGCGATGTTGAGGCCGAACCCGGCGACGGCGACGACGAGGGGCGTCCGGGTGTCCTGTAGACCCCGCAGCAACCCGGTCGCCCCGAGGACCACGAGCATGCCCGGTAGGCCCACGGCCGAGATCCGCAGGTAGGTCACCGCCTGCTCCTCGACGCCCACCGAGGCACCGAACGCGCCGGTGAGGGCCCGGGCCGCCAGCGCAACGACCACCCCCGTCACCGCGCCGAGGACGAGGGACAGCCACAGACCGTCGATCCCGGCACCCAGCGCGCCCGCTTCGTCCCCGGCCCCGAGCCGGCGGGCGACGACGCTCGTCGTGCCGTAGGCGAGGAACACGAACACGCCGGCGGCCGTCAGCAGCACCGACGACGCGACACCCAGCCCGGCCAGCGGCTCGACGCCCAGATGGCCCACAATGGCCGAGTCGGCGAGCAGGAACAGGGGTTCGGCCACCAGGGCGAGGAACGCCGGGACAGCGAGACGCAGGATCTCGCGCCGCATCCCCGCCCCACCCCCGCCGCCACCGGTCACGCCCGGGAGCCTACGAGAGCGGGCCGGCATACCCCGTTCGTGCTCTGGACCGCACCGAGCTCCGGCTCCAACCCACCACGAACCACTGTCGGCATGGTCACCCCTGGAGCGTGAGCGAGCCCCAGTAGCGCCGGTAGCTGCCGTCGTTGACGGTGTGGTCGGCAACGTAGCGGTTGTTGCTGACCCGGCTGCGTATGCCGGTCGTGCTCGATGTGCTCGGGTCGGCGTCCTCGACGAGGAGGTTCAGGCCGAACGTGGCGCCGGCGAACTTCGTGGAGAGGAGCCCCGGAGCGTCCGGCTGTTGGAACACCGACCACGGCACGCTCGCCTCGAGCGTGTAGCCGGTCGGCGTCGTGGCGCTCGCGGCCGTGATCCCCGGGACCGCACGCCCCGCGTCGACGTCGAAGCGGCTCCCCGACGCCAGGGTCATGGCCGCGACCGTCCGGCCGTCCCCGGTCGGCGCGAGCGCCAGGGAGACGTCGCCCGGTGTGAGGCTGATCCCGTCGACCGGCGCCTCCGGAGCCCCGAACTGGAGGGTGACGCCGTCGCCCTTGAACAGCTGCGCCGGCCGGTCCGCGTTGCTACGGGAGGCCTCGGGGTCGACGACGTCGGCCAGGAGGTAGAGGTTGTCGGCGTCCCAGCCCAGCGACCAGACGCCCTTGACGCTGGCGGTGGTGCCGACGACGAGCTGGTCGGCGATGACGGGCGTCAGGGCGGGCCAGTCGTCGCCCTTCCCGTCGATGGTGGGTGGTGTCGCGAGCGCGCGGGCGCCGATCGCCGGACCTTCGACGGGCCGTAGCGTCGCGCTCGCGGTGACCGAGCCCGCGGATTTGGTCAGGGCCGAGACTCCGGGGGCGGCGGTGGCGGTCGCGGGGGACGCCGACGTAGCCGCGACACTCGCTGCGGCGGCGGGTTGGGGTCCTGATGACGACGTCCCCCCGCCTCGGCTCACCGCGACCGCGACGGCGGCCGCGACCAGGACGGCGACGGCCAAGGCAACGGCAACCGAAACGAGGCGTACGCGTGGGGTCCGAGTCGTGGTCGTCGTCGCCGGCGGGGGCGGCGGGGGCGGCGGGGGCGCTGGTTCGTGGGGGATGGAGCCGGAATCCGGTGCGGTCTGGAGCACGACCGGAGGAGAAGCGGCGGGGGCGGCGGGGGCGGCGGGGGTGGTGGTGATGGACGCGAACACCTGGCCGTCCGGGGCGTTGAGGTACAGCACCGGGGTGGCCCACTCGCTGGCGTAGCCGGCCAACAGCGCCTTCCGCGCGCTCGTCACGGACTGGTCGACCGGCATACCGTCGGCCAGCGCGGCGTAGAACTCCCCGGTGAACGCCGTCGCCGCGCCATCCGAGATGGGGAACTGCATGGCGACGACGGCCGTGCAATCCTGCTGCACGAGCCGTTGCGCCATGCCGCTGAACGGGTCGGCATCGCCGAGCCGGCCCGACTGGCAGGCGTTGAGGAAGACCAGCCGCAGCGGGTCGTGGTCGTGGAGGTAAGGGCCGAGGATCGCGGGGGACACCGCGACGCTGCGTCCGTAGGCGTCGCAGAAGTAGAGGACACCCTCCTGTTGCTGCTCGTCGTAGTCGCCGTGCCCGATGACGTGCAGGATGTGCACGTCGTGGTCGCGCAACCAGGCGGAGAGCGCGGCCGTGGTAGGGGCCAGCAGCCGGTCGAGGTGGACCAGGCCGACGGCGACCCGGTCGGCGAGCCCGTCCTGGAGCCGGCGCCACTCGGCCTCCACGTCGAGCTCGGGCAGGTCGGTGGGCGACGAGAGCACGACGAGAACCCGTAGTGGTCCGTCGACAACCAGGGGCCGCGGTGGCTGGCTCACCTCGAGGTAGCGCACGACCGGGGTGCGTTCCGACTGGGCGACAAATGTGTGAGGACGCTTGTCCCACAACAGCTCCCACGGCAGACCGGCCAGCGCGGGAGCGTCGGTCAGCTGTAGGCGTACGCGTAGCCCCTTGCCCCCGGAGCGGGTCGAGTCCAGGCTGCGCGACCAGGCCAGCAGGACCTCGTCCCCGAACACGGCGTCGAACAGGCGGCCACCGAGGTCCGTGGAGGCCTGTGGCCGCGGATCCGAGGTGGCCCGCCGCATCTGCGAACGGCCAGGGTCGAGCTTGAGCAGCAGGTTCTCCAGCTCCGTCGCGTTGAACGGCATGGGAAAGGTCGCACTCGCCCCCACGCCCACCGGGCTGGCCGTCACCCGGGACCGGTAGGTGCCGTCCTCCATCGACTCGACCAGCAGGTCGAAGTTCTCGTAGTCACGGGACGCCACTGAGGGTCAGCCCTCTCAACCCTGGAGGGCGAGAGTGCCCCAGATGCTGCGGAACGACGCGTCGTTGCCCCGGCGCCGGGAGTTGTTGCTGGCCATGGCGTTCAGCTCCCCCTTCTGCGAGCCGCTGCCGACCGCCTCGCTGACGTTGAGGTTCATCCCGTACTCGGTGCCGGCGCCCATCTCCTTGACTCCGAGCGTGGACCACGGCACGGACGCCTCGACGAGGTAGCCGTGGTCGCTGGTCTCGGTGGCCGCCTTGAGACCTTGGATGCTGTTGGTCCCGCGGACGAAGTTCGCGCCGGACGCGAGGTTGATCGCGCTGATGACCTGCGGGTTGCCGAACGTGGGGCCGATGAGGACGTGCCGGTCGCCGGTCTCCAGGGTCGTGTCGCCGTTCTTGGGCTGCGCCGTCCCGAACTCGAAGCTGACGCTGTCGCCCTTGAACAGCTGGGAGGTGTCGCCGGCGTGGGTCTGCGTGTGGGTGGCGTCGGTGACGTCGACGGCGAGGTAGAGCGCCTGGTCGTCCCAGGCGAGGGCCCACGTGCCCTTGAGGTTCGGCTGGGCGCCGAAGATGACGACATTGCTGTCGAACGTCGTCGCCGAGGTCGGCCAGTCGTCAACGCTGCCGTCGATGGTGAGGCCCGTCGTCAGGTGCGTCGCCGTGATCCGTGGACCCGTGAGGGTCGAGGTGCTCGCCAGGACAGGGGCGTCGGTCCCGTCGGCCTTGGGCGGCAGCGTCGAGCCGTACCAGGCCAGCCCGCCGAAAGCCAGCAGCCCGACGGCGGTGACGGCGGCGACGATGAGCCCTACGCGACGCCCCGGACCGGGCGGCGACACATAGCGTGGCGGGGCAGGCTGCGGAGGTTGGGGTGGCCGCGGATAGCCCTGGTATGCGTCGGGCGGGCGCGGCGGCTGCGGGGCCGGGGCGGCGGCGGACGGGATGGGTTCCGTGACAGGAGCAGGTGTGCGCTCCGAGGCTGGTTCGGGCGCCGGCGCCGGCACCGGCACCAGCTTGACGACAGGCGCCTCCAGCTCGTCCTCGACCGGCGGTGGCGTCGGTATCGCGGTCACCTCGGGCTGGGCCACGATGTGGTCGAAGACCCGGCCGTCGGGCGCGCGGAGGAAGAGCACCGGTGTCGCCCACTCGGCGGCATAGTCGGCGAGCAGGGCCTTGCGTGCGCTCGTCACGGCTTGGTCCACGGGTAGGCCGTCGGCGAGAGACCCGTAGAACTCGCCGGTGAACGCGGTGGCGGCGCCGTCGGAGATGGGGAACTGCATGGCGACCACGGCGGTGCAGTCCTGCTGCACGAGTCCCTGCGCCATGCCGCTGAAGGTGTCGGTCGCGTCGACCCGGGCCGACTGGCAGGCGTTGAGCAGCACGAGCCGCAGCGGGTCGTGGTCGCGCAGATAGGGGCCGAGGACGGTCGGGCTGACCTTGGCGCTGCGACCGTAGCGGTCGGTGAAGTAGATGACGCCGTCCTGGACCTGCTCGTCGTAGTCGCCGTGCCCGATGAAGTGCAGGATGTGGACATCGGTGTGTCGCAACCATGTTCCCAAGGCGGCCATGGTGGGGGCCGGCAGCCGGTCGACCTTGACCAGCCCATCCCCCACCCGGGCCGCCATGGCGTCCTGCACGCGACGCCACTCGTCCTCGACGTCGAGCTCTGGCAGGTCGGTGGGGGACGAGATGACGACGAGGATGCGCAGCGCACCGTCGACGACGAGCGGTCGTGGCGGTTGCGGGACCTCCAGGTAGCGGACGACCGGCGTGCGTTCGGACTGCGCGAGATAGCTGTTGGTGCGCCGGTCGTACAGCAGCTCCCACGGCAGCCCGGCGATGGACGGGGCGTCGGTCAGACGCAACCGGAGCCGGAGGCCGTCGCCGTCGCCCCGCGCCGCGTCCTGGGAACGGGACCAGGCGAGCATGACGTCCTCCGAGAAGACCGTCTCGAACAGCGGCCCGCCGAGGGCCAGGGACGCCTGGCTGGCCGGGTCGGCGCCGGCTCGACGGGTGCCGCTACGGCCGGGGTCGAGCTTGAGCAGCAGGTTCTCCAGCTGGGTCGCGTCGAACGGGAGTCGGAACGTCGCCGTCGGGCTCTCACCGAGGGGACACGCGGTCACGCGGGCACGGAACGACCCCGCCTCCTCCGCCTCGAGGAGGAGGTCGAAGTTCTGGTAGGTCCGTGAGGCCACGACCGGCCCTTTCGCAACGTCCGCTGTTACCCCAAGTGGGAGCCGCGAGATGCGGCGATGATACCGCCGGGTGCGGCCGTCGCGTCGAGAGTCACGCCGACCCGTGCAGGTTCACACCCCCTCGCGGGGGAGCGACCTTTCACGGGACGCCCGAGTGCACGCGGGAATCCGCTTCAGCGAGCCCTATCGGGCGCCTGCGGCCATCCACGAGAATGACCGGCACGAGCGGTCCAGGTGCTGCGGTGGGTCCAGGTATCGCCGTCCCGTTCGACACCTCCTTGAAGGACGTGGGTCGTATGCCGGGTGTGGACGCATGGTGCGCGCTGGCCGACGAGGTCGTCGCGCTCGGCGACGACGCGCTGCGCCGGCAGACCCAGGACGCCTTGGTCTGGCTCGGTCTCACCGCGACCGAGCGGCAGGGGCTTTCCGACACCATTCGCGGGCGCGAGGACCCGGCGGGTGAGCTGCTCGCCTTCGTGGCCGCGTGGTCGCGGGCGGAGCAGCCCGACCAGCGGCCGACCCTGGACGCGTCCACAGCCGAGATGGACGCAGCGCTCGATGTGTCCAGCGCCTTGCTGTCCGGGCCGGCTGACACCCTCGCCGTGCGACTCGGCCGCGTGCCGCGCGACGTGCTCGCCCACCTTCCGGCTGACGCCGCCGGTTCCCTGGTGTCGGGGCTGGTCGGGGCGTCTTTCACCCTTCCAGAACGGGACCCCCGCACCGCCGCACTCCAGACCGTGGTCGACGTGACGACGAACGCGGAGCTGGACCGACTGCCGGTCGACGCGGTCATCGCCGTCGTGATGCGGTCGGAGTCTTCGGAAGCCGACCGAGAGTCCGTGGCCCTGCTGCTGTCCCGCACGGCGCCCAGCCGGTTGGTGTCGGGAGTGCTCGACGCCCTGCGCGCCGGCCTCGACCCGTCGGCGGTCGTGGCTCTGCTCGCCCGCGCCGCAGAGCTGCGGGCCACAAGGCGGTCGGCCATGGTCCGCCAAGGCCACCCACCGCGTCCCTCGTCTGTGGGCCCAGGAGCCGCGCCTCCATCACCTCCCCCATCGCCGTCTCCGTCACCACCCCCTCCGTCACCCACCCCCGGTGCCCCACGCGAGCTGGAAATAACCCGCTGGCGCGGGATTCCGCCGCAGCCACCCACCAACGTGATGCGGACCGCCTACCCCCGCATCGACATCGATGCCCATCGCGGCGTCCGGCCGGACGTCGTGGTCATCGACCAGCCGTTCGACGTCACCGTCGGGTTGGCGAAGTACCAGGACGCCGGGATCACCCAGACCGGTGGCATGAGCTTCCTGGCCGGGGCGGCCACCGACCTCGAGCTGGTGCTTGTCTACGACCCGGGATCCCTGAGCCCGCAGGGGAGTACGCGCATACCGCTCACCGTCACCGATGCGGACCCTTACCCCAGCGCGACCGTCTCCTTCGTCGCGCAGTACCGCCCCGACCTGCCGGCCGAGCGGAGGCTCGGGGTGCACTACCTACGCGACGGCCAGGTCGTCGGGATCGCCTGGCGCACCTTCGTCGCCGTGCCTTACGAGAAGGACGTGACGACCGCGCCGACGCCCCAGGTGGGGCCGGACGTGCTGCTCGACCTCGAACCCCTGCTCGGCGTCGACCTACCCGACCTCATCCTCACCATCAGCGCCTCCGACGGGGCGGCGACCGGCGAGTTCGTCTGGACCGCCTACGCCGGCGCTTCGGACGTGACCGTGCCGGATGCCCCCCGGGTGTCGCGGCTCGACTCCGACCTGCAGGGGTTCGTCACCGAGATCCGGCAGGCGGTCGCCTCCTCGTCCGGTGGCTACGCCGACTACCTCTCGCTGGCGGGCAAGGCGCGCCGGATGGGGCGCGCGGTCCCGGATGGCATCCAGTCCGTGGTGCGTGCGGCCGTCGAGGACACCAGCCGCAGCGAGGCTCCGACGATCCTGCTGCTCACCGAGGAGCTGACCCTGCCCTGGGAGCTCACCGTGCTCGACCCACCACTGACGACGACCTGGGGAGGGATCTCCCCGTTCCTCGGCGCGCACGCGGCGATCGCCCGATGGCCCCTGACGGAGCACCAGCCGCGCCCGACACCGCGGGCCGCGGTGACGGTGAAGCGGGCGGCGGTCCTCACCGCCGACTACGCCGGGGTGATGGGGTGGGGCAAGCTCGACCACGCGGTCGCCGAGGCGGCCGAGATCGCCGCGCTGTTCGCGCCGCCCGCGGTGACCGTGCGGCCGTCGCTGCACGATGTCCTCGGGATGCTCCGGGGCACGCCGCCCGCGGATGTGGTGCACGTCGCGTTGCACGGGCAGTTCGACGCCAAGGGGGCGCAGGAGGGCCTCGTCCTGCTCGGCACCGACCAGACCGGCGCGCTGACCAACCGAGCCCAGTTCCTCACACCCGACCAGGTCGAGAACGGCCGCCTCGACGCTGGCCCGTTCGTGTTCCTGAACGCCTGTCAGGTGGCGTCCGACGAGCGGGTGCTCGGCGACTACGGCGGGTTCGCGTCGACCCTGCTGCGGATCGGCGCCACCGGCGTCGTCGCCCCGCTCTGGAACGTCGACGACGACATCGCGGCCCAGTTCGCACGGGACTTCTACGCAGCGACGTGGACCGCTTCGGGCACAGGGGGTTCGGCGAAACCGGTGTCCGCGGCCGAGGCCGTGCGCGCCATCCGCGCGCGTTACACGGAGTCGGCGGCCGAGGCCGGCACCCCCGGGGTCACCGCCACCCTCATCGCGTTCCAGGTGTTCGGCCATCCCCGGCTCCGCCTCGACCGGGCGAACGCCTGACCCACCACCCCCACCGCCTGGACCCATCCACCTGGACCCAACCACCTGGACCCAACCACCGAAGGAGCGTCATGGCCGAGGACCTACGACCCGAGGGCATACCTGTCACCGTGGGCACCGTCGTCATCTCGACCCCAGGCCTCACCGGCACGGTGGAGGTGCACGCGCCCGGTTCTGTCGGTATGCGCGGGGCCGAGGCCTCGACGGAGGAGTTCCGCCGGGCGTTGGACGACGCCGGGATCGTCGAGCAGCTCACCGTGGAGATCACCGGCCAACGCGAGCTCGACCAGAACGGCGGCACCCGGGCGGGTGGCGGGGGCAGCGAGATCAGCGTCGAGGTCCCGGGACCGGGTGACGGCAACGGCCAGCTGCTCCTGTATGCCGCTGAGGACGGCTCGCTGTCGTGGCACCTCCCCGACGACATGCCGGCGGACCAGGTCGCGACCCGTGGTGGTGAGCGGCGGACCTACCGGGTGCCCCGCGAGGTGATCTTGGCGACGCCCGAGGAGGTCGGTGGGCAGCGCGGCATCCTCGGCGCGCTCGGGTCGAAGCTGCTGAAGGTCCTTGTCTTCCCACTCATCGACCCTGTGCTCGGCAAGGTGGGCGACTACTTCGCGGCGCGGTGGGAGGAGAAGCACCGGCGCAACCTCGTGCGGTGGTTCGACACGGCGGGCTACCAACGGGCCGATGTGGCGGCCTTCGCGGCACCGGACTGGGCGCGGGCGGCCGGGGGACCGGCGTTGCTCTTCGTGCACGGGACGACCGCGCAGGCCGACACGGCGTTCCGGCAGCTCCCGGCGGCGACGTTGGACGAGCTCGGACGTCGTTACGGCGGACGGGTCTTCGCCCTCGACCACTACACGATCTCGGTCACGCCGCACGCGAACGCGACGTGGCTGGCCGAGCAGCTGAGTGTCCTGGCGGCGGGGGAGCCGCTCACCGTCGACATCGTCAGCCACTCGCGGGGCGGGCTCGTCGGCCGGGTCCTGGCCGAGCGGGCCGCCGAGGTCGGGCTGGCCGACCGGGTCACCGTGCGCACACTCGTCATGGTCGGGACGCCCAACGCGGGAACGGCGCTCGCGGACAAGGAACACCTGTCGGCGCTCATGGACCGGGTGACCGACCTCGTCCAGTACGTCCCCGACGCCGGCGTCGCCGACGTCGTGGGGCTCGTCCTGTCGATCCTCAAGCAGCTGACGGTCGGGGCGTTCGGTGGGCTCGAGGGGATCATGGCGATGAACCCGGGCGGGGAATACCTCGCCGAGTTCAACCGCACGCCCGGGTCGACGGCGACCTACCGGGCGATCGCGTCGAACTACGAGCCGCCGAACGGCTCCCCGTTGGCTCGGGTGGCGCGGGACGCGGGCACCGACATGGTGTTCGCCAAGGCGCACAACGACCTCGTCGTGCCCACCGAGGGAGTGTTCACGGTCTCGGGCGCGAAGGGCTTCCCGATCGCCGACCCGCTCGTCCTCTCGGCGCAGCAGGGCGTCGACCACTCCTCCTACTTCGCCCGCCCCGAGGTGTCGGCGAAGCTCCTGGAATGGCTGCCCGGGTCCGGGGCCGAGGCCGCGGCCGGCTGACCCCCGTTCGTGCCCTGAACCTGCGCGAAATCCGGCTCCATCCACCACGCACCGATGTGCGGAGTTCACCCGGCCAGGTGCTTGAGCGCCCTCCCGGCGGGACAGCCCGGACAGATCGCCGCCGTGGCGGTCGACGAAGCTGCGCACCCAGTCGGGGGCGACCCGGGCATGGTCGCGCAGCGCCCAGCCGATGGCCTTGCGGATGAAGAAGTCCCCGTCGCCGAGGTTCGGCTCGATGGCGTCGGTGAGCAGCCCACGGTCAACTCCCCTCTTGAGCCCCACCTGGCAGATGATCGCGCTGCGCCTCAGCCAGAGATCATCGGAGTCGGCCCACTCCCGCAGCCGCAGCCCTTCCACCTCGGGTGCGCCCACGCGTACCTCACGCACGAGGTGGGTCGCGACGTCGTCGACGACGTCCCACCAGGCGCCCGTGACGATGAGATGCCGCCAGAGGGGCATCGACTCGCTGTCCACCCACCGCCGGTAGACCCGATGCCGCGCCAGGGCGATCGCGGTATGCCGCCTCGTCCCAGAGCGCGCGGATCGTCGCCTCCCACTCGTCGGGGGAGGACATCCCGAAGCCCTCGTCCGCGAGCAGCGGCCGTAGGACGGCTCGCAGCTGCGGCCTCGTGAGCCTTCGGTAGGGCAGCGCCGACTTCATGTAGCGCTGCTGCCCCTCGGCCCGCTCGGCGTCGGCGTGCCGGGCGAGCCCGCTGCGCACCGCGTGGACCAGGTCGTGGTGCGGAGCGGTCACCGGCGGCTCACCGGCTGGGCTCACGAGCTAGGCGTATCGGACGGCGGCGCGGGCTCGCGCCTTGACCGCCTCGGCCTCCCGGTTCTTGGGTGGGGCGTTGGTCGTCAGGTGTTCGAGCAGGTGCTGGGTCGCGTGGGCGACCTCGGCGACGGCCGCGTCGAACGCGTCCTGGTTGGCCTGGGAGGGCTTCGCGGCGCCGGAGACCTTGCGCACGTACTGGAGTGCTGCGGCCCGCACCTCCTCCGAGGTGGCCGGCGGGTCAAAGTTGTGGAGCTGGTGAATGTTGCGGCACATGCTCCGAGCCTAGGCGCGTTGTGGATGGGCGGACGGGGACGTTGTCCCACGTCGAAACTGGTTCGTGACTTTCTGTTGTCCACAGGGGGTGGATGAGGATCCGCGCTGGTGGCCGAGCACGGATCACCCGTTCGGGTGGCGGCGTCATGCACCGGTGATCCCCAAGTTATCCCCAAGCCGGACCGGCGCGGCGCACACCGTTGTCCACACACCGTCCACAGGTGACGTTTGAACTGAGTACCTTCCGACCCCTAACGTGGCGGGCGCAGCCAGCCCCACCGGCATACCCCCAGCCTGGTCCGTCCGACGTCGCACCGGCGTCCCATGTCGTGACCGGAGACCAGCGGAGGGTCCTGTCAGCGGTCGATGCTGTCATGAGTCTTGACAGTGGACACCAGTTCGAACCCACAGCGAAGGGGGCGGCGTGACGATCCAGGAGCTGTTCCCTGGGGCGGCCTCGTCGGGGCCGGCGGACGACCGCCTGCCCCCGCAGGATCTGCACGCCGAGCAGTCGGTGCTTGGCGGCATGCTGCTGTCCAAGGACGCCATTGCCGACTGTGTCGAGGTGCTGCGGTCGGTCGACTTCTACCGGCCGGCCCACGAGGGCATCTACGAGGCAGTCCTCAACCTCTACGGGCGGGGTGAGCCGGCCGACGCGATCACCGTCTCCGACGAGCTGAGCAAGCGCGGCGACCTCACCCGGGTGGGCGGTCAGGCCTATCTGCACCAGCTGGTCTCCCTCGTCCCGACCGCGGCCAACGCGGGCTACTACGCGCAGATCGTGGTCGAGCGAGCCGTGCTGCGGCGGCTCGTGGAGGCCGGCACCAAGATCGTCCAGCTGGGGTATGCGCAGGGTGGCGGCGACGTCGAGGACATCGTCAACGCCGCGCAGGCCGAGGTCTACGCCGTGGCCGACAAGCGCGGCGGCGAGGACTACCACCGGCTGGGTGACGTCCTCGAGATGACGGTCGACGAGATCGAGGTGGCGTCCGGCAAGTCCGGCGAGATGACCGGGGTGCCCACCGGGTTCACCGACCTCGACTCGCTGACCAACGGACTGCACGCCGGCCAGATGATCGTCGTCGCGGCGAGGCCAGCGATAGGAAAATCGACGCTGGGACTAGACATCGTCCGCAGTGCGTCGATCCGGCACAACCTTGCGTCGGTGATCTTCTCCCTGGAGATGAGCAAGACGGAGATCACCATGCGGCTGCTCTCGGCCGAGGCCGGGATCCAGCTGCAGCACATGCGCAAGGGCACGATGCGCGAGGAGGACTGGACCCGCCTGGCCTCGACGATGGGCCGGGTCTCCGAGGCGCCCCTGTTCATCGACGACTCGCCGAACATGTCGCTCATGGAGATCCGGGCCAAGTGCCGCCGGCTCAAGCAGCGTCACAACCTCAAGCTCGTCGTCATCGACTACCTGCAGCTCATGTCGTCGGGCAAGCGCGTCGAGTCGCGACAGCAGGAGGTGTCGGAGTTCTCGCGAGCGCTCAAGCTGCTGGCCAAGGAGCTCGAGGTGCCGGTCATCGCCATCTCGCAGCTCAACCGTGGGCCTGAACAGCGCACCGACAAGAAGCCGCAGATGTCCGACCTACGTGAGTCGGGCTGCCTCACGGCCGACTCGCGCATCCTGCGAGCCGACACCGGCGCCGAGACGACGATGGCCGAGCTGTACGCGTCCGGCGAGCGGGACGTCCCGGTGTGGTCACTCGACGAGTCACTGCGCTACGTCCGGCGCCACCTCACCCACGTCTTCTCCACCGGGACGCGGCCGGTGTTCCGGCTCACCCTGGCGTCCGGAAAGCAGGTCCGGGCGACGGAGAACCACCCGTTCCTCACCTACGGGGGCTGGAAGCCACTCGGGGATCTCCGCTCCGGTGACCGGCTAGCCGTTCCCCGGCATGTGCCGGAACCTGAGGCGTTCGAGCCGTGGGAAGACGCCCGCGTGATCCTCTTGGCCCACATGCTCGGTGATGGGTCCATGCTGCGTCGCCAGCCGCTCCGATACGCCAGCGTCGACGAAGCGAACCTCGAGGCCGTAACAGGGGCGGCGCTCACCTTCGGCGTCGTCACGGTGCGGGACGAGTATCCCGCCGCGCGGTGCACCACGCTGCGGCTTCGAGCGCCGTTCCGCCTCACGCACGGCATTCGGAACCCGATTGCGGCGTGGTTGGACGAGATCGGCGCCTTCGGTCTGCGCAGTCACGAGAAGTTCGTACCCGCCGCTGTATTCCACGTTTCGAAGCGCCAGATCGCCCTGTTCTTGCGTCACATCTGGGCGACCGACGGGTCGGTGACAACTAACAAGAACGGCCGGAGCGGCCGGATCTACTACGCGTCGACGTCCCGCCGGCTCGTCGACGACCTCTCGCGGCTGCTGCTCCGGTTCGGCATCTCGACGCGGGTGCGCACCGTGCACAAGACCGGGTACCGCGACGGCTTCACGCTCGATATCTCAGGCGTCGACAGCCAGCGTCGGTTCCTCCAGGAGATCGGAGTCCATGGCTCCCGGGGTCTCGCTGCTGATCGGTTGCTCGACCTCATCCGCGACACCAAGGCCAACACCAACGTCGACACTGTGCCCGTCGAGGTATGGGACTCGGTCCGAGCGGCCATGTCAGAGAAGGGCGTAACCACCCGGGAGTTCCAGGCCGCGCTCGGCGGCCAGTACAGCGGGACGGCGTTCTACCGGCACACGCCCTCTAGGGAGCGCCTTGGTCGCGTCGCCGCGGTCCTCGACAGCGCTGAGCTCGAGCTCATGGCCGTCAACGACGTCTTCTGGGACGAGGTCGTCTCCATCGCGCCGGACGGCGTTGAGGAGGTCTACGACGCGACGGTTGTTGGTGGCCACAACTTCGTCGCCAACGGGGTCGCGGTCCACAACTCGATCGAGCAGGATGCCGACATGGTGATCCTGCTGCACCGCGAAGAGGCGTACGAGCGGGAAAGCCCCCGAGCCGGCGAGGCCGACCTCATCGTGGCCAAGCACCGCAACGGGCCGACGGACACGATCGTGTTGGCCTTCCAGGGCCACTACAGCCGGTTCACCAACATGGCGTCCAGCTTCTGAACGACCGCGGTCCTGCACGATTGTTGTAGAGATACACTCAAACTGTAAGAACGGCCTTTTAATACAGAAGTTTGCCGACGTTATGCACCTCGGACGTGTCTCACCCAGAATGTTGTGGAAGGTCTATGACGTCCCCGGAGTCGGATGCAGGCCGGCGTGCACGCCTCGAGGCCAAGTTGGCCCCGGCGAGGATCAGGGCGAATCTGGCGTTCGCTGGTCTCTTTCAGTTCACCCATGAGCTGATCAAGCGCGGTGTCCTTGACGACGTCAAGGGCTTCTACGGATACACGAACCGCTTGGCGAGCCGACCTGGTTGTACGGATCTGATGGCAAGCGACGGTACGGGCGGTCCGTGCTGTCGTTGGCCCAAGGCAAGCCCTTCGAGGCCTCGTTGCTCTGGCTGAGGGACTCGGAAGCGATCACATCGGCACAGATGCAGGCCCTCGAACGGATCTACCGACATAGGCACGACCTCACCCACGAACTGGACAGGTATCTGGTCGATCCAGAGCACGAGCCGGACGTTGATCTGCTCGTCGAAGCCCTCGAGATCCTTCGTTCGATTTCACGGTTCTGGACACAGATCGAGATCGACATCGGGACCCTCGAGGAACACGGGGAAGTCACCGTAGATGAGGTCATGCCTTCGCAGCTCGCGTTCCTTCAAACTTGCATTGGCGCCTATGTCGGCGTCTTAGCGAGTGACTTCGTGGGTCAACCGACAGTTGATCGGAGATGAGATGTCGGTTCCTGCCCTCAATCTGGTGGCACGGCCTTCGACCGCAGTAGCTCTGACGATGAAGGCCGCGGGCCCGCCGGGCGAGGTGGTTAGCCCATAAGGATTGTCCAACCTTCGTTGTTCCCAAACTGTGCCAACGTCCGCCAAGGAAGATCTATAGCGTCGCACACGTCTGTGATCCGGGGCTTGTTGATGTTCCGGCACGAGGTGGGGCGGGCTGACCCCCCGGGTTCCGGGGAGTCGTCCGCCCGCGGCGTTGAGCGCCGGTGCCAGCGCGGCGTCTCCAGCGCCGCGGTCAGTGGGATCGACGCCTTCGAGGAGGCGCAGTGCACGGCGTGGTCGTACAAGCCGTCCGACTCCCGGTACAGGCGGTGCTGCGGTGGCTGGGCACCAGCTTGTCGGGGTGGCTGGGGCGGTCGGCCACCTGCGGGACGTTCAGCACGGTGCCGTCCGGCAGGTGCAGCAGCGAGGCTGCTGCACAGCAGGTGGTCACGGCCGGCTCAACGCCATCCAGATGTCGACGACGGCGGCGGGGTTCTTGCCGGCGGCGATCACCAGCGAGCACAGATTCGTGCCGGTTGGCATAGAACTGGCAGCAGCAGGCGGGCGTTGTCCGCACGTGAATTGAGCGCCGGGGGAGCCCGCTCTGCTACGTAGCAAGAGAATCCTTGACTTCTCGCTTCCAGGGCGGCATATTCGGCAGCGGTAACGAGTGCTACGTGGAACGGGACGCCGATGGTGGCAGCGCTAACCCATGCTGGAGTCGCTCGCGCGGTACGACGCGATGCCCCCTCGGCGGGCTCGTCATGAGCCGGCTCTCCCGTCGGGAGCTCCTCGCTGCCGGCGGCGGCGTCACGCTCGCAGGGTTGCTGGCCGGTTGTGGCTCTCCCGTCGGCAGCAGCCTTACCGGAGCGCAGCCCCGAACGGCCGACGTGATCTTCTGGCATCTGTTCGGCGGTGGTGACGGCAAGAACATGACCACGATGGTCGACAGTTTCCAACAGTCGTCCGGTCGTTCGGTTGAGGCCACTCTGTTGTCGTGGGGCAACCCCTACTACACGAAGCTTGCGCTCGCTGCGTCGAGCGGTCGCCCGCCTGACGTAGGGATCGCCCACTTGTCCCGGTTGCCCCTTCTGGCCCGGGCGGGTCTGCTCGAGCCCATCGGAGACCAGTTCCAGGCGGCTGGGATCACGCAGGACAAGTTCACTCCAGCAGCGTGGGACAAGGCCACGGTGGATGGCACCACCTACGCCGTGCCGCTCGACACCCACCCGTTCGTCTTGTTCTACAACACGGCGCTGGCGAAGAAGGCAGGGCTACTGACTGACGCCGGTGACCGCCTGAAGCCCATGCACGGGGCTGACGACTTCCTGAACGCCCTCAAGGCTGTGCAGGACGCCGGCGGAGGCGATTTCGCGGCTATCGCGACGATCACTGCGGATCCTTCGACCTGCTGGCGCTTCTTCAGCATGATCTACTCCGGCCTCGCGGGACCAATAGTGTCGGAGCTGGGGACCAAGGTGACCATTGACCGCAAGGCGATGGAGCAGACCTTTGCCTTCATGCAAAGCTTGACCGGTCCTCAGAAGCTGATGCCCAACACCGCCACGAACACCACGACAACCACCCTGTTCAGTCAAGGCAAAGTGGGTTTCCTCTTCGACGGCGTCTGGCAGATCCCGACGTACCGCGGGGTGAAGGGCTTGGAGTTCAACGTCGAGCCTTTTCCCCCACTCCTGGGATCTAAACCGGTCGCCTATGCCGACTCTCATTCGCTCGTCATCCCGAAGAGCTCGGCGCGCCCGGCGCAGCGGAATGACGACGCCGTGCTCTTCATCAAGGGCCTGCTGGATCAGAGTTTGACCTGGGCAGACGGCGGCCATGTTCCCGCCTGGCTTCCTGTGCAGAAGAGCGAGAAGTTTCTGCAACTGAAACCGCAGAGCAACTACACCCAGGCAGCCTTCGACGCGGTCTACGACCCGGTGGCCTGGTACACGGGGGCCGGTTCGGACTTTCAGACCGCCATGGGTTCGGTTGTTGCCAGCGTCCTGGCCGGGGGAACCAGCCCAGCAGACGGCGTCGCCGCAATGGAGAGCAGCGTGACGAACTTCGCGTCCGCTCGCTCGCCCATCTAAGAGGGAGCACCCAGATGACCACGAGCGCGATTGCTGCCCCGGCATCACAGGTGGACACCGACGTCCGGTCCGCAACGACGGGAGGGCCTCTTCAGCAGGGTCAGAACCGGACCGGCTGGCTGTTCACCACACCATTCCTGCTGCTCTACCTTCTTTTCCTGATCGGACCCGTCCTCATCGGTGTCGTGATCAGCCTGTTCAACACGACCACGGTCCGACCCGGTCTGGGAAGTTTCGTCGGATTCTCCAACTACGTCGACGTGCTGGGCAACAGGGACTTCTGGGTCTCGATGTGGCACTCGTTGTTCTTCACGCTGCTCAGCACACCGCTACTGGTCCTGCTGCCCTTGCTGTTCGCGATCCTGGCCTCGCGGCTGGTTCGCAACCGGTGGTTCTTCAGGCTGGCCTTCTTCGCTCCGTACGTCGTGCCCTCCTCGGCGGTCTGCCTCATCTTCGCCTTCATGTACACGCCCGAGACAGGCCTGATCAGCAACGCCTTCGGCTGGTTCGGTCTGACGCCGCCGAACTTTTTGGGCACGACCTCAGGCGCCTGGTTCGCGGTGGTGCTGCTGACAGTCTGGTGGACCTTCGGCTTCAACTTCATTTTGTACACCGCGGCCATTCAAGAGCTGTCTGAGGAGGTCTATGAAGCGGCGTCGATCGACGGGGCCGGCCCTTGGCAACAGATCCGGTTGATCACCGTGCCGCTGCTACGGCCCACCATGAGTCTCGTGCTCATCCTCCAAGTCCTCGCCTCCCTCAAGGTGTTCGACCAGATCTACATCTTGCTCGCAGGCGGCCCCGACTATTCGACGCGCCCCGTCATCCAGTACATCTACGACACGGGCTTCACTGCCTACCGCGGCGGTTACGCCGCTGCCGCGACTATGGTGTACTTCGTCATTTTGGTTCTCGTGTCTGTCGCATGGCTGCTAGTTCGTAATCGGCGCAACACCAACCCGGCGAACGCCTGAAGGAGACGCTGCGCATGGCTACTACCACCATCGTCGCCGGGCCCGAGGCCAACAGCTCGCATATGCGGGCTCGACCGGACCCAAGCGTCAGGTTGTTCAACCGGCTCGCCGGCACGTGCGTGACACTGTTCGCGCTGATCTGGCTGGTGCCCTTCGTGTGGGCGCTGATTACGTCACTACGGCCCGACGACGAGATCGCCGCATTTCCGACGAGACCCTGGTCCAGCAACTGGAACCTCGACGCCTACGCCTCCGCCTGGAAGTCCAGCCCCCTCGGCTGGTGGTACGTCAACAGCTTTATCATCTCCACCCTGACGGTCATCTTCACCGTTGCGGTCTGCTCGATGGCCGCCTTCGCCCTTGTCAACCTGAATTATAAGTTGAAGTACGCCGTGTACGCGGTGATTCTGGCGGGGTTGATGCTACCTACTGAGGCGCTGATCCTTCCTCAGTTCCTGGAGTTCCGCGCCCTAGGACTGCTCGGCACCTATTGGGCGATCATCCTTCCAGGAATCGCACTGCCCGTCGCGGTATTCGTCTTCCATTCCTTCATCAAGGGCATCCCGGTCTCCCTCATCGAAGCCGCCCGGATCGACGGTGCGAGCTGGTGGCGGATCTATTCACAGATCTGCATGCCCCTCTGCCGGCCCGCGATCTCTGCGGTCGCGATCCTCACGTTCATCACGTCGTGGAACGCGTTCTTGTGGCCACTGCTGGTTCTCACCCAGACCAAATCGCAGACCATTCCCGTCGGACTCAGCAGTCTCGTCGGCGGCGCCACCATCCAGTATGCCGAAACCATGGCTTCCGCGGTCCTGGGCATCCTGCCCCTTCTTGTCGTTTTCTTGGTCCTGCAACGTCAAATCGCGCAAGGTGTCGCGAATACCGGCATCAAGTGACGCACGGCTACGACGTGCAGTATGCCGAGTTGACGGCAGCCGCGGCCGCGCCCCTGCTCTTCGCGACGACGGGGTTCGCTGACCCATGAGCCCCGCCATTGCCGTGCCGAGTACTGGGCCGATCAACGCGGACCTACCGCGGCCGGAGCACCCTCGCCCACAGTTTTATCGACCCTGGTGGATGAGTCTTAACGGCTCATGGGAGTTCGAGATCGACCAAGGCGACACCGGACTCGAACGCGGCCTCGTGACGCGAGATGCCCTGGCTGCGCGCATCACCGTCCCGTTCGCACCCGAAGCCGAGGCTTCCGGCATCCACAACACCGACTTCCTCGAGGCCGTCTGGTATGCGCGGTGGGTGGACATCCCCGCCGAGTGGTCGGGGCAGCGAGTGTTGCTGCACTTCGGGGCGGTGGACCACGACGCGACAGTCTGGGTGGACGGTCGCGAGGTGATGCGCCACCGGGGCGGGTTCTCGTCGTTCACCGCCGACCTGACGGGGGTCGCTGCCCCCGGCGACCGGGTCCGGGTGGTCGTGCGCGCCCGCGACTCTCGACACGAACGTCAGGCCCGGGGCAAGCAGGCCACCTGGTACGAGAACTCGACCGTCTATTACACGCGGACGACCGGAATCTGGCAAACGGTATGGCTCGAGGCGGTGCCGCAGGCATACATCAAGCGCATCAAGGTCACACCGCAGCTGTCGAGTGCATCCATCACCGTCGACATCCTGCTCGACCACAACACGCCGGGGTCAGCGGTTGAGGTGCAGCTGAGCGACGGCAACGCCGTGGTAGCGGGCGAGACCACCCGCGCCGACCTCGACCTGGCGCCCTCCGTGCGGCTGTCGATACCAGCCGACCGGGTCCGAGCCTGGTCGCCGCAGGATCCGCACCTGTACGACCTTCGGGTGAGGCTGGTCGCCCCGGGCGGTGCTGTGACCGACACTGTCGAGAGCTACTGCGGGCTCCGTTCCGTGGCCATCCAGGGCCGGCGGGTCCTGCTGAACGGCGAGCCGGTCTTCCAGCGGCTGGTGCTCGACCAGGGCTACTGGCCCGAGACGCTGATGACCGCACTGAGCGACCAGGCCCTCGTCCGTGACATTGAGCTGGCCATGGCCGCCGGGTTCAACGGGGCCCGGCTGCACCAGAAGGTCTTCGAAGAGCGGTACCTCTACCACGCGGATCGGCTCGGATTCCTGGTCTGGGGCGAGTTCGGCGACTGGGGGGTGCGTGGGCACGGAGTGCCAGGACACCACCAGCAACCCACCGCGTCGTTCGTCACCCAATGGCTTGAGGTCTTAGAACGAGACGTCAATCACCCCAGCATCGTCGGCTGGTGCCCACTCAACGAGACCGACCAGCTCCTGCACGACCGCATCACCGTCCTTGATGACGTCACCCTCGGGATGTTCCTCGCCACCAAGATTGCCGACCCCACCCGTCCGGTGATCGACGCGTCGGGGTACTCGCACCGCGTCCTCGCAACGGACGTGTACGACTCACACAACTACGAACAGGACCCGCACGAATTTGCGCGGCAGGTGGGTGATCTGGCCGACGACGACCCGTACGTCAACGCGTCACAGTCGACACCCGGGGCGACGATATCGACCCCCTATCGAGGACAGCCCTACTTCGTCTCAGAGTTCGGTGGAGTGTGGTGGGATCCCGACGAAGCCGCCGAGCCAATCCTCGCCACGAAGAACGACCCGTTCGAGTCCTGGGGCTACGGACAGAAGGTCAGCAGCGAGGAGCAGTTTCACCAGCGTTTCGAAGGGTTGACCGAGGTCCTGCTCGACGACCCGGACATGTTCGGGTACTGCTACACGCAGCTCACCGATGTCATGCAAGAGAAGAACGGCATCTACCGGTTCGACCGCAGCGACAAACTCGACGTCGAGCGCATCCGCAAAGCACAGCTGCGCACCCCGGCGTTCGAACAGCGTGCGGAAACGAGTGGGTGGCACGAGAGAGCGCTGGCGCAAGAGGACATCCGGTAGCGCATCAACTGTGTACCGTGACTCAGTGGATTAAGGGGGTCCTGGCTACAGATGAGGCGCCCCGTGTTGCGCCCGGACCGGAGACTGCCTTGACACCGACCATGCGTGACGTCGCCAACCTCGCAGACGTCTCCCAACGCACCGTCTCCAACGTCGTCAACGACTACCAATACGTCAAGCCCGAAACACGGGCTCGCGTGCAGCAGGCCATCGAGACCCTCCACTACCGACCCAACGTGTCCGCCCAGAAGCTGCGCCACGGTCGCACCGGCGTCGTCGGGCTGGCGGTTCCCGACATCTCCGCGGCCTACTTCGCCGAGCTCGCCGACCACGTCCAACGGCAGGCTGCAGAACTGGGCATCACCCTGTTGATCGACCAGACCAGGGGTCTGCGAGACCGCGAGACCCTGGTCCTCGACGCATACCAAAGCAACCTGATCGACGGCCTCATCCTGAGCCCACAGGCAATCACCCCCTCCGAGCTCCACAGCCGGGACCTGAGCTTCCCCACCGTGTGGCTCGGCGAAAGCATCGACCACGCCGGAGTGCCACATATCTCCATCGACAACGTCGCCGCCGCCGCCGAAGCCACCACCCACTTACTCGACACTGGCCGCCGCACCATCGCCACCCTCGGCACCATGCCGAACCCCGACGAGCCGGGGCCGGGGCAGCGCCGCCTGCGTGGATACACCAGCGCCCTCCACGAAGCTGGCGTGGGGGTCGACCCACGGCTCGTGTTGACCGAACCCGTTTGGACCATGCCCAGTGGAAAGAACGCGGTGGACCGGCTCCGCGAGAGCTCCACGGATGTGGACGCGGTCTTCTGCTTCAACGACGCGCTCGCCGTAGGGATGCTTCACGGCCTACACCAACACGGCATTCGGGTCCCGGACGACATCGCTGTACTCGGTTGGGACGACATCGAAACAGCCGCGTTCACCACACCAACTTTGACGACGATCGCCCCCGACAAAGCCGAAATCGCCCGACTTGCGGTCGAGCATCTTATGGATCAGCTGGCGGGAGTTCCGTTACAGAGCACCGAGGTCACCACCGGGCACCGCCTCGTCATTCGGGGGAGCAGTGCGAGCCTCTAGCCATTCCGCGAAACCTAGGCTCAACCCAACGTCCCATGGCGTCACGCCTGAGCCTCGACCATGCCGGATCCCACGCGCGAGCCCGTGCAGAATGGGCATCCCGACACGCATCGCGATTCTGCACGATACGGAGCCCGGCACGAGGCCACACTCGACCACACGAGGATCGTCGCCTCTTGCGATCGCCTTGCCCACTCGGCCTCGACACCGCGGTGGGACCCATCCCGGCTTGACCGCCTCTCGACATCGGCGCGCCGATGTTCGCTATTCCAGTGCTGCGATGGGTCGGTCGAGGGTCGTCGCGAGGGCGCTGACGATGTTCTGGGGTTGGTAGCTGGGGTACCGGTTGGTCATCACCGCCATGGTCGTGTCGATGGCTCCGTTGTAGTAGACGTCGGTGTGGTAACCCAGCGTGTCCCCGCCGTGGCCGACCCCAGCCGCTGCGGCAGATCAACCCTTGGCCGTACTGCGACACGCTGCTGAAGGCCGGCGAGAACGACGACAGCCGGGCTAGCTGGGCCCGAGCCGGCAGGAGCCCGGCACCGGTGCCCAGGGCGCGGCCGTAGGCCAGGAGGTCCTGCGCCGTGCTGGTCATCTCACCGGCCGCCCCGGACCAGGCGGGGTTGTAGGCGCTGGCGTCGACCAGCGATCCGTCCGGCGTGCCGGCGATGGCCCCGTTGACCGGGACGACCGTGGTGTAGCCATGGTCGTAAGGGTCAGGCAGCGCGGCTGACCCACCCGGCCAGCTGGTGCCTGTGAGCCGCAACGGCACCAGGATGCGTGTGGTCATCACGTCACCCAGGCTGTCGCCGGTCACCTTCTCGATGACCTTGCCCAGGAGCAGGTAGTTGGAGTTGGAGTAGTCGAAACCGGCACCGGGGGCGAACAGGGGCGGGTGCGCATACCCGATTTTGAGCATCTGGTCAGGGGTGTAGGCGACGTTCGAGTTAGCGATCCAGGTCGGCAGGAACGCGTCGAAGTAGTCGGCGATCCCGCTGCGCATGGTGATCAGGTTGTCGATGGTGATCTGGTCTCCGCGGGGGACGTCGAGGACGTAGCTGCTGACATGGTCGGTGAGGGACACCTTTCCCTCGGAGGCGAGCTGCAGGATCAGGGTCGCGGTGAACGTCTTGGTCACCGAGCCGATCCGGTGGTGTAGAGCCGTCGTCATGGCCGCCCCGGTCGTCGTGTTGGCGACGCCGTACGCCTTCACCCAGATACCGGCGGGGCTGCTGACCGCGGCGATCGTGCCAGGGGCCTGCGTGGACACCGGGGACCCGGGCTGCTGGGTGGACGCGATCGCCTGGCCGACGGCGCGGTCGAGGGCATCTGCGGTGCCGGCGGGCAGGGGTCCCGAGACCGCCCCGGCCGTGGCGTGCGCGGTGTAGGTCAACGGGTCGCTGACGCAGGCGCCTGCTGATGCCGAGGCCGTCGACGCCGGCGTTGTCGTCGTCGACCCGGCGGCCACCCCGGAGGGGACCGCGGTGGCGGGTGAGTCCGTGGGTGCAGCGTTGGGCTCGGTGGACGTGCACGCGCCGACGGCGACGGTAAGCACCAGGGCGATCGATGCGCCGCGGACGCCGTCGCGGCCGAGAGAGGCTCGACGTCTCACGACAAAGCCTCCCGGCGGGGCTCGGTCACGACGGTCCGAGGGTGAACCGGTACTTCTCGGCCACGGCGGCCATCGCGGCAATGTCGGCTGCACCCAGTGGCGGGCCCACGACCCCTCGCGCACCGGGTCGGCCGATCTCGGGGAACATGCCCTCCATGCCCGCGGGCGAGTACATGAACAGCATTATCGCGGGCCCGGTGCCGACATTGCGGTAGCTGTGGGTGACATCTCGAGGGACATACACCACCGACCCCGGTCCGGCGGCGTGGGTCTGCTCTCCGACCGTGAACTGGCTCTTGGGACTTGAGGTGGGAGCGGTGGTGACACGCCGGGCGTGCTGATGCGCTGAGAGTTGGGTCGAGGCCCTCAGGATGCGGAACGACCAAGAACCGTTTCCGTGAGGACCTCGACGATGAC
>JAABUM010000940.1_pt1 | contig 46544 bp, 42 predicted proteins | sample 5559161 | NCBI WGS metagenome assembly JAABUM01 (sample SAMN10711868, study PRJNA513369) | rock metagenome | isolation source: Antarctica rocks | place: Antarctica: Victoria Land, Siegfried Peak nord
GGGTCACGATATACTTCTTATTCATGGCGCATCCTCCTCGCCTGTGTCCACGCACAACCCTTGTTAAGAGGATGCCCCATGCAACGATCAACTGTCAACAAGACGGATGACGGACTACTAGTGACGAGCCAGATGGCCCTGCGCGTGCGCGCGGAACAGCAGTTCCAGGTATTGCCGTTGACGGCGCCCGCATCGGGGAGGCTGTCTCCAGAGGAGGGGGAGCGCTACGCGGCGGTGCGCCTATTCGTGGCGCGTGCGCGCCAGGCGCGGCCAGACTTCCAGCTCGACGGCGATAACATGGCGGCAGTGGCGGACATCTGTCGCCGGCTCGACGGCATCCCCCTGGCCCTCGAACTTGCCGCGGCCCGCGTCGCCCTACTCCCTCCGGCGGCCCTGTTGGCGCTGTTAGACCGGGGGGCGCATGGCCACACGCCCCTACAGCTGCTGACGGGCGGCGCGCGCGACGCGCCGACGCGCCAGCGGACGCTGCGCGCCGCCATCGACTGGAGCTATGGCCTGCTGACCGAGGATGAGCGAACGTTGCTGCGGCGGTTGGCGGTGTTCGCGGGGGGCTGTACGCTTGACGCCGCCGAGGCGGTGTGCCCCGCCGCTGGTCTCGACGAGTTCACGGAGTGGGACGGGGATGTCCTGGAGGGGCTGGCCTCGCTGGTGGACAAGAGCCTGCTACGGTCGGAGCAGGGCGCGGAGCCGCGCTTCAGTATGCTGGAGACGATCCGCGCGTATGGGTTGGAGCAGCTGGCGGCCGTCGGGGAAACCGAGGCGTCGCGGCGACGGCACGCCGCGCACTATCTGGTGGTGGCCCAGCGGGCGGAACCGGCGCTGACCGGGGCTGAGCAGGGGACGTGGCTGGCGCGGCTGGAAGGCGAGCACGACAACCTGCGGGCGGCGCTACAGTGGAGCCGGGACAGCGGCGAGTCCGCGCTGGGCCTGCGGCTGGCCGGGGCGCTGTGGCGCTTCTGGTACGTGCGCGGCCACCTGAGCGAAGGACGGGCGTGGTTGGACGGGCTGCTGGCCCTGACGACGAGCGATAGAGAGCCTGACGTGGCGGCGATTAGGGCCAAGGCGCTCACGGGGGCCGGTGTGCTGGCCAACATCCAGGGCGACTACGACCGCGCGACTGTGCTATGCGAGGAGAGCCTGACGCTGTACCGACGATTGGATGACACGCGGGGCCCGGCTGTCGCGCTGAATATCCTGGGAAATCTGGCGATGAATCAAGGGGCCTATGCGCGCGCGGTCGCGCTATCTGAAGAGAGCCTGGCGTTATACCGCACCTTGGGAGATAAGCGCGGCATGGCTGTCGCCCTCAACAACTTGGGGGTCGTGCTGCTCCATCAGGGCGCCTACGAGCGTTCCGCTGCGTTATGTGAGGAGAGCTTGACCCTAAACCGGGAACTTGACGACAAAAGGGGTATCAGCGCCGCGCTCCATAATTTAGGAGACGTGGCGCGCGAGCAGGGCGACTATAGGCAAGCGGTTGCCTTGTACGCTGAAAGTCTGGCGCTGTACCGTACAATGGGCGATAGCGAAGGCATCGCTGGGTGCCTGGAAGCCGTAGCCAGGGTGGCTTATGCGCAGGGACAGATGGAACGCGCGACGCGGTTTTACGCGGCGGCGGCAACGTTGCGCGATGCTATCGGCGCCTCCCTCACGTCCACCAACCGCACGACCCATGACCAAGCCCTGGTCAACGCGCGCATAACGCTGGGAGAGCCGGCCTTCGCGGCAGCCTGGGCCGCCGGGGCAGCGTTGTCCATGGATCAGGCCGACGCCGAAGTCGCGGCGAGCGTGTAAATTGTTTCAGGCCGGGGTGCGCGTTTGTGAGAGCATTGTGAGAGACATGTCAGGGTGTTGTCAGTGGTGAGAGCGCCCCAACTCCTCCATACTGAGTACTGTACCTGTTGTTTACACGCGCTACCGAAAGGAGACCATACATGCGCCGTTCGTCTTGGCGCCGTACGGCGCTACCCATTCTGCTGATGATCGGCATCCTGGGAGGGTCGCAACGCGACGCCTCGTGGGCTAGTACACATACCGGACGTATCGGAGCCGGCGCGTCCGTGACGCTCTCCGTCTACACCTGCTGCGGCTCGCTCGCGGGCTTCGCGGCTAAAGACAACGGCCTCACCGACATGCATACGCTCTATGCCCATCTATGGGCGCATATGTCCCCCTCCGTGGGCTGGCAAGAGACCTCCTTCGCCGACCAGGCGACCCTCGAGACAAGGCTGGCAGCGGCCGTGAAGGCGGGGGCGCCGCCCGACATGGTGTTCATTCAAGGGGGCGACATTGGGTCCATGGTGTTGCGCGGTTTAGCTCAGCCCCTCGATCAGTATGTCGCGCGCTATCGCATCTCCGACAGCTACTTCCTGCCCGGTATGGCGCTGGGCGCATTTCGGGGGGCATTGGTGGGCGATTCCGGCTGTGAGCGGGCCATTAGGCGGGCAGCAGATCTATCTGCCCAAATATATGACGCCTTTGGGCTTCAATAACCAGAACCTACGCACCTTCGACGATTACTACCGCATGTCCCAAAAGGCGGTTCGGTTCGACGCGGCGGGAGACCTGACGCGCATCGGCTATTGGCCCGGCATAGACTCCTGGGAAACGATCGGGACGCTGATGTGCTCGCCGGGCCATGGTCTGTACAACACGGCCAATAGACCGACCGCGACCGACCCGTGCAACGTAGCCTATCTGCGTTACCTCAAAAGCCTGTCCGACCTTTATGGTGGATACATCAAGCTGCGCACGTTCCTGTCCGGTGATCCCGACTTCCTGAACGGTAACCCCAACGCCTATTTGGCCACCGGCAAAGGTTTGGTGGTTCCCTCGAGCCAGGCTTACTGGAATATCGCGCCGCTCGACGCGAATAGCTTCGGTGTCAAGGGCGGTCTCTCCTACCAACTCACGACGCTGCCCCCAACGGTACATGGGACGCAGGCCGAGGTAGCGACCTATCCCAGCACGCTGCAGGAAGTCATCATCCCGCGCGGCGCGCGACATCCCACTGCCGCGTTCGCGGTGAGCAAGATGATGTTTTGGGACGACGGCTACCTGCTCGGCCGCTCCTTGAGCGGCGCCCCGGTGGCGCAACCTGGGGAGCAGCAGCACTGGCTCGGCGAGGCGATCGCCGGTGAGGCGGCGGTGCGCCAGCAAGCCGGCCTGCCCGGCAACCCGGCGGCCAGCCTGATGGGCGTCAAGATGCAGCCTCACTTGGGACAGGTGAGCCGCGCCTCGAACCCGACCAATCCGGTCGACCCCTACTACCAGGGGCAACTCCTTGCGGGGACCGAGCGCGTCCTCTATGGACAAGAGGCGCCCCAGTACGCGCTCCAGCAGGTACAGCGGCGCGTGCTGGCTCAGGAGCAGTTGCTGCGCGCGCGGTACGGCGCCTGGAATTGGTGACCACTCTCTATCTCCCTCTATCTTCGCTGGATCCTGGCATAGCTCCTCCAGATCAATGGCACGACAGGTTCGGAGGTCCGGATCAATGGCACAACAGGAGTTCGATGTCCGTCATCACCACGGCGGCGAGTTCGCGCAGGATCGTGACCTCCCGCCGCCGCCAGGTATGAGGGCGATGATCGGCCACGCAGAAGGCGCCTAGCACGACGCCATCGTACGTGCGCAGCGGGATGCCGGCGTACGCCACGATGCTGAGGTCGGTGTTCACGGGGTTGTCCTTGAAGAGCGGATGAACGCGCGCGTCCGCGACGAGCAGGGGCTCTCCGGTGACGACGACATAGCGGCAGAAAGAATGGGGTGGCGGAGCCTGCCGGGCGGAAGCCCATGGTTCGGGCAGCCCGACCTGGCTGACGAAAACCTGACGATCGACATCCACTACCGTGAGCAAGGCCATGGGCACGCGCAGGATCGTGACGGCCAGGCGGGTAAAGCGGTCGAAAACTTCGGTGGGCGGGCTATCCAGGAGCGTCGTACGCCGCAGCGTCAGCAGGCGGCGGGGATCTTCGATCGCCCCCTCGGGCAGCGCGGGTAGGGTGTGATGCTGTGGTGACATGATGCCTTCTAGCAGGGGCGGTGGGGCCACTGTATGGAGCATACCGTCAGCATATCATGATTCCATACCCTCGCGCGTGTTACAATGCGCCTTGCGTAGGGATGTAAGGGGAGAGTAGTAGCGATGACGCCATCAGACTTCTTATGGGGCGCGGCGACCTCGGCCTACCAGATCGAGGGAGCTACGCGCGAGGGCGGGCGCGGCGAGAGTATCTGGGACCGCTTCGCCGCTATCCCCGGCAAGATCGCCGACGGCAGCGCGGGTGAGCCCGCCGACGACCACTACCACCGCATGCGCGAGGACGTGGCGCTGATGCGCGAGCTTGGCCTACAGGCCTATCGCTTCTCTATCGCGTGGCCGCGCATCCAGCCCGAAGGGCGCGGCGGCCTGAGCACGAATAGAGCCGGTCTCGACTTCTACGAGCGCCTGGTCGACCTGCTGCTCCAGCACAATATCCGGCCCTTCGTCACGCTCTACCACTGGGATTTGCCCCAGGCGCTACAAGAGCGCGGCGGCTGGGCCAACCGCGACACCGTGGAGCGCTTCGTCGAGTACGCCGATACCGTCTCCTACCGCCTGGGCGACCGCGTGAGCGACTGGATTACGCACAATGAGCCGTGGGTCGTGGCCCACCTCGGGCACGTCACCGGCGCGCACGCGCCGGGGCTCACGCGGCCCGACCTCTACCCGCGCATCGTCCACCACCTGTTGCTCTCGCATGGCCTGGCCGTCCCCGTGGTGCGTGGGAACGTGCGCGGTGGCCCCGGCGTCTCCGCGCGGGTCGGTATCACGCTCAACCTCACGCCGGTCGAGCCGCTTTCGGCGCACGACGAGGACGAGCGCGCCGCCGTGATCGAGGACGGCCTGCGCAACCGCCTGTTCCTCGACCCGCTGTTCAAGGGCTCGTATCCGTCGGATATCCTGGAGCGGCGCCCACTGCTGGAGATCGAGACCGGCGAGTTAGATACCATCGCCGCGCCGATCGACTTCCTGGGCGTCAACTACTACACGCGTACGATCGTGACGATGGGACCGCATGATGAACCGACGCAGACGCTCCGGCCGGGCGACAACGCCGAGCGCACCGCCATGGGGTGGGAGGTCTATCCACCGGGGCTCTACAGTCTGCTGGCGCGCCTGAAACGGGACTACGACCCGCCGGCCATCTACATCACCGAGAACGGCGCGGCCTTCGAGGACGAGGTTGGCGCGAACGGCGCTGTGCGCGATCCGCGTCGGGTGGCCTACCTCGACGCGCACGTCGAGCAAGTGGCGCGCGCCGTCGCCGACGGCGTGCCCGTCAAGGGCTATTTCGCCTGGAGCCTGCTCGACAACTGGGAATGGGCCGAGGGCTACACCAAGCGCTTCGGCATCGTCCACGTCGACTACGACACGCAGACGCGTACCATCAAAGATAGCGGGCGCTGGTACCAGCGCCTGATCGCGGGGGAGGGAACGTGAGTATGACCGGAGAGCCTGAAGGGCGTGTACATCTGGAACCGGAGCAGTTCGATGAACTCGTGTCCGGCGTCATGGACGAGCTGCCGCGCGAGTGGGCGCCGCTGCTAGACAATATCGTTGTGGTGGTGGAGGCGGAGCCGGCGACAGAGGACATCCCCGACGACGCGCCGCCGGGTACAACGCTGTTCGGGCTCTATCGCGGCGTCGCCGTGCCGGCGCAGTTCCTCGGCGGCGGGTTGGCGGGGCCGGCGATGAGCGCCCCACCCGAGATCGCTCTGTTCCAGGGGCCGCTCGAACGCGCCAGCGCCAGCCTGGACGACCTGCGCGCGCGCGTCCGCGAGACCTTAACGCATGAGATCGGCCACCACTTCGGCTACGCCGAGGGCCGCGTGCGCGAGGTCCTCGGCGAGGAGCCAGAGTACGGCGACGGCTGATAGATGATGCCGCCTATCCCAGAGACATTCGTCCAAACGCAAATCGAGCTTAACGGCGCGGTTGGCCACGCCTGGGTGGAGCGCCTCCCCGCCATCGTGGACTCCTGCGCGCGGCGTTGGAATCTGACGATCGAGCCCTCGTCGGCGCCCCTGTCGTACAACTATGTTGTCCCGGCGCGGCGCGCCGACGGTACGGCCGTCATCGTCAAAGCCTGCGCGCCCGCCGGCGAGTTCGCCGTCCAGGCCGCGGCGCTCCGTATCTACGACGGGCACGGAGCCGTGCGGTTGCTCGAGCTCGCCCGCGACGACGAGGTGATGCTGCTGGAGCGGTGTGAGCCCGGCACGCCGCTGCTTGCCGTGCAGGACGAGGAGAGGGCGACCTCTATCGCGGCGGCGACCATGCGGCAGTTATGGCGGCCGGTCCCGCTGGACCTCCCGCTGGACCTCCCGCTGGATCTCCTGCCGGATCACCCGTTCCCCTCGGTCGCCGATTGGGCCAAGGGGCTGGAGCGGCTACGCGCGCGTTTCGACGGCGGTACCGGGCCTTTCCCCACTGCTTTGGTCGAGCAGGCTGAAGGCCTGTTCACCGCGCTGATCGCTTCGATGGATGAGCCCGTCGTGCTGCACGGCGACCTGAACTATGGCAATGCGCTGGCCGCCCAGCGCCAACCGTGGCTGGCTATCGACCCGAAAGGCGTGGTCGGTGAGCCGGCCTACGAAACGGGCGTGTTGCTGCGCGACCCGTTGCCGAGGCTCCTCAATGCGCCATATCCCGGCCGTATCCTGGCGCGCCGTGTAGATCAACTGGCCGCGGAGCTTGGGTTCGAGCGGGCGCGGATACGTGGCTGGGGTGTTGCACAGGCGGTGCTCTCCGCGTGGTGGAGCTTCGAGGACCACGGCCACGCCTGGGAGCCAGCCATCGCCTGCGCCGAATTGCTGGCAGCGCTCAAAGTATAAGCATCGCGGAAATGATCAATGGATACTGATTATAGACTGCTTCGCTTTATTGGGGATCAACCATATCCAGTGACGTGGTATACCATTAGGGCCATGAATATCAAGCCCTATGCTACACCCGTTGTGGCTTTACGCGCGCTCACCGAGAAAGGCTTTCTCGCGGTAAGCGAGGGTGATGGCTACTGCATAACGCCCGAAGGCAGGCTCTTTGTAGAGGCACAAGAGATGCAATTGACCACTGGAGGTTGAAACGCTGAGCCCCATGCGTTTTTATTCTTTACTGGAGCGGGCGGTGAGCCACGCTTCCAACGCATCCGCTGGTAGCGGCCAGCTCAGGTAGTAGCCCTGGACTTCCAACCTGTTCCCGCGCTTGTTACTGAGAACTGGATGATCCCGTAGGTCCGCCCCTATAGCATTAGACTCGTTGCAAGATAAGCGCAGACCATCGAATCGGCATCAGATTACGCCACAAACAGCCAAAAAGACGCCTTGCACGGTGCTGTAGGCCATACTAACCAATGCTCTGAGGGGCACTTGCCTTATTCGGCAACAAGTCTATTGAGTAAGGAGGATGGTTCGTGGTTACAGTCAGAGGACATATATGTAAGGGCCTGAAAAGGTGGAGGGCCATCGAGTGAGCAACGGGTTGGCAAGCTTTCTTGATCGCCACACACCGAGATCTGAAGAGTCGGCGGTGTGGGGCGAAGGAACGCTGCCTCTCCGCATCACCGCCTATCTCGGGCAGGATATACCGCCGCTCTCCTACGTCACGTCGGTCCGCAGCCTGGTCTTTCGCGGGAATGAGTTACTCATCCTGCGCAATCGAGATGGCGTGCATATTGTGCCCGGCGGACGCCGCGAGGCAGGGGAAACGTTGGACGAGACCGTGCGGCGCGAAGTGCTCGAAGAGACGGGATGGACGCTGCAAGCGCTGACCATGCTCGGCTTCATGCGCTTCCACCACCTCAGCGCCAAGCCGCCCGGTCATCCCTATCCGCACCCGGACTTCGTGCAGGTGATACATATGGCGGAGGCTGGCGACTACATACCTGCGGCAAAACTCCCCGATGACTACGAGATTGACGCCGAGTTTCGCTCCGTTGCCATGGTACAAGACCTCGCGCTGACGCCGAGTGAGCATCTTTATGTAGCAACAGTGCTGGCGCAACGTCGTGACCGGCAAGGGTGATTAGGCGCCTTCGAGCAACTCTTTCAAGTGCCCTTGCTGTGTCTCGACCTGCTTCCTGATCGCGGGCGTCAGCATCGCGGCGCCGAAGCGCGCGACGCCAGCGGGCTCACCTTCCACGACGACGTCGACGCGCGTGCCCTCGGGCACGGGCGCGAAGGTGTATGTGCCCGTGGCCAGGAACGGCCCCGAGAGCGTCTTCGCCGCGAAGACGCGATCTTGTTCGTAGGCCGTGACCTCGTGATTCGCGTCGACGGCGCGCCCCAGTATCGCGCCCTCCAACCGAAAGGTCGTACCCAGCCCCACCGGCCCCGGCGATGTAATGTGCGCCACGCGGGCCGTCTTGTTCCAGCGCGGCCAGCCCTCCACGTCGCTCACGACCGCGAAGACATCCTCCACCGGACGGCATATGACCGTACTATGTTCTATGCGTATCATGTCAGGTTATCGAGCAAATATGTAAGCATATTAGGGTGGCTTGACTAAAAATCATCCCCTGTTAGGGGAGCGCTCGGCACACTTTCCCGATCTACTTGCTGAAAGAATGATTCCGCTTCCTCCCAATTTAAGTTACTCCAGGCTCCTCCCAACTTGATCGGCTCCCCAGTATTGGATTGCATTTCTTTTGTCGTGAACAAGGTTTCTTCGACCCCATCCACTTCAACAGGAAGCGCAAAAAGCATTTGATCATTCCCTACAGTCAGCGTATTCAGGTGGCGTCCGCGCAGCTTATTCATGGCGTTTGTTTCCTACTCCAAGAAGATGGTCGTCGCGCCGGGAACGAACCTCATCAAGAGCCTTGACAATACCGTTCCCGTTAAAGGGGGTACGCGTGCTTAACTCGGCGAGCCATTGGCGTTGCGAGGGCATGGCAAGGTCACGCCGGGTCAACCTCAGAAGGTAGTCGCTGACTGTCATGCCCTCCTCCTCGGCTCGTTGCCCCACGGCCTCGTGGAGATCCGGTGGGGATCCGCTGGAACATTTTTGACGTGCATCGCTCCCATACGGCGAGTATAACATGCCTTCAGCATGCTCCCAGCAATGATAGCGTGCGGTCAGGACTATTTTTAGTTCTCGCTAACCTCGTCAAGGGTCGCGGTGAGCGGCAGGTGATACGGAGGGCGGCTCCCCTCTCCCACGGTTAGGGAGAGGGGCCGGGGGTGAGGGTCTTGGTGTCAAGACACGGCCTGGGGCGTCGCGTCCACGACATGGGTCGTGGCTACCGGCAACTCGTCGATTGGCAGGTGGCAGAGCGTGAGATGCCCCCCGGCCACGGTGCGCAGCGGCGGGAACTCCGTGTCGCAGATGGGGCCGATGTGGCGGTGGCAGCGTCCCTTGAAGGGGCAGCCGACGCCGTCGCTGGCTTCCGTGCGCGTTTCGCTCTCCAGCGCCAGCCGCGTCCGTGGCGCGTCGGGATCGGGTCGGGGGATCGACGTGAGCAGTAGTTCGGTATACGGGTGGTTGGGACCGCTGAAGACCTGATCGGTCGTGCCCGTCTCGACGATGTTGCCGCGGTACATCACGACGATGCGGTCGGCCAGGTACTGGACAACTTCCAGGTCGTGCGAGATAAACAGGTACGCCGTCCCCCAGCGGGCCTGCAGGTCCTGCAACAGGTTGAGCACCGTGGCCTGGACCGAGACGTCCAGGCCGGACACGGGCTCGTCGCAGAGCACCAGCTTGGTGCGCGTGGCGAAGGCGCGCGCGATGGCGACACGCTGCTTTTCGCCGCCGCTTAATTGAGCGGGGTAGCGGTCCATGTAGCCCTCGTCAAGGTTCACGGAGCGAAGGAGGTCGCGCGCGGCGGCGTCGGCTTCTCTCCGTCCCATGCGGTTGAGCAGGCGGATTGGCCGCGTCAGGATGGTGCGGATTGTTTGCCGCGGGTTGAGCGACATGTCGGGGTTCTGGAACACCATCTGCAGGTCGCGCAGCGTGTCGGGCCCCCGGTTTCCGACGTGCAAGGGCAGGTCGCGTGCCTTGAACGTGATGCGCCCTCTATCGGCGGCGGTCAGCCCAAGGATGCAGCGCGCCAATGTCGTCTTGCCGCTCCCGCTCTCACCCACCAGCCCAATGGTCGCGCCGTCGCCCAGGCTCATGTTGACGCTGTTGAGGACGCGTACATTATGATCGGCGCCGCGCCCGAACGACTTGATGATGTCCTGAACCCGCAGCAGTGGCTCCTCGGCGGAGCCGCTGCCGGCGAGCACAGGCGCAACGGCCGCGTGACCGTTCGCCGCGTGACCGTTGCGCGACGGACCCGTCGCGACATGCACCTCCGGCCAGTAGAAGCAGCGCGCCTGGTGGCCGGGGTTCGTCTCGACGAGATCCGGGTGGCTCTCCGTACAGTTGGCGTGGGCGTAGCGGCAGCGCGGTTGGAAGACGCAACCGGGCGGCAGGTTGGTCAGCCGTGGCAAGCGGCCGGGGATCGGGGTGAGCGGTTGGCGCGTGTGACCCATACCGCCGCCTACGCCATCGCTGACGCCACGCGCTGGCAAGCATTCCAGCAGCCCGGCGGTGTAGGGATGATGCGGAGCGTGAAAGATGTCGCGTAACGTCGCCTCCTCGAGCATCTCTCCCGCGTAGAAGACGGCGATGCGCTCGCAGATGCGCGTGATGACGGCGAGATCATGGGCGACGAAGATCAGAGAGGTACCAAAATCGCGGCGCAACTCTTCCAACAACTCCAGAACGGCCGCTTGTGTCGTCACGTCAAGCGCCGTGGTCGGCTCGTCGAGGATGAGTAGGTCGGGATGCATGGCCAGAGCCATGGCGATGACGACGCGCTGCTGCATGCCGCCGCTGGCTTGGTGTGGGTAGAGCTTGGCCGTCCCAGCCGGATCGGTCATACGCACGCGTTCGAGCATCTCCACCGCCTGGCGATAGGCGTCCCGCGCGGAGGCGCGGGTATGCGTCATGAATACTTCGGCGACTTGATCGCCGATCGGGATGGATGGGTTGAGCGCCGCCTGCGGCTGCTGGTAGACCATGGCGATGCGTTCGCCGCGCAGGGCGCGCATCTCCTGCTCTGATTTGCGGAGTATGTCTTCACCTTTGAACAGGATGCTGCCGGACTCGATATGCCCGTTGGCGCCGAGGTAGCGCATGATGGCAAAGGCGAGCGTACTTTTCCCCGAGCCGCTCTCACCGATGATCCCGTACGCTTCGCCCTGTTTGAGGGTCAGAGACACGTTGCGCAGCGCGGGGATAGCGGTACGGCCCTGCCGGTAGGTGACAGAGAGGTTCCGGATCTCGAGCAATGTATCGGCGTTCATGAGGCGTCCTGTACGGCTACGGCGTCGACCGCCGTGGCCCCTGTGACTACGCGATCCAGGTTGACCGGCGCGGTCTCGCCACGGCGCTGATCCAGGGCCGTGACCAGTTGCTTCACGCCATCGGAGACCAGGTTGATGCTGATTACAAGGGAGGAGATCGCCAGGGCCGGGAAGATGATCATCCAGGGCGCCTGGGTGGCGTAGTTCTGTCCGTCGTAGACCATCACACCCCAGTCGGGCGTCGGCGGCTGGACGCCCACGCCGAGGAAGCCAAGCGATGCGATGAGGAAGATGGCGTAGCCGACCCGGATCGCGCCCTCCACCGCCAGCACGCCCAACAGGTTGGGGACCAACTCGCGCAGCATGATCGACGGCCCCTTTTCGCCGCGTAGCTTGGCCGCCGCGATAAACTCGCGCCCGGCCAGGGGTAAGACGGCGCTGCGCACAACGCGCGCCACCAGTGGTGTGAACACGATCACGGTGGACAGAAAGAGCCCGATGCTGCTCGGTCCTAGCATGGCCAGGATCAGCAGGGCCAGCAAAATCGCGGGGAGCGCCATCGCCGCGTCGGCCAGGCGCATCAACACCTCGTCGACGATACCCCCGTAGTAGCCGGCGCAGAGCGCGATCACCGTCCCGCAGATCAGGGAAGCCAGCGTCGACAGCACGGCTAGCAAAAGGACCGTCTGACTACCGTACAGCACCCGGCTGAACACATCGCGCCCGAAGTTATCCTTACCAAATAGATGCTGGAGTGACGGCGCCGCCATGATGTAGTCGCCCTGCTTGTAGCTGTAGGGCGCGATGACCGGCGCGAAGATGGCGATGAGCACCCAGGCCAGTATCACCGCCGCCCCAATCGCGGCCAGCGGCTGCGCCCGCGCCTGCCTCCACCACCAGCCTGCGCCCCCACCCCGACGGCGCGGGCTGCGGCCAGTGGGGCGAACACCCGCGCGCGATATGCGGGGCTTCTGTGTAAGGTTCATAGGTCACCTGTTCTCGTTACGGAGTCGATGGGCGATGGGCGATGGGCGATGGGCGATGGTCGATGGTCGATGGTCGATGGTGAAATGTTTGCGACGAGTCGGCGCTTGGTCAACCATTTGTCCACAATGCGCTTGCTAGGCGTGCCGTCCTACTATCGACCATTGACCATCGACCATCGACTATCGACCATCGACCATCGACTCAGGCATAGCGCACGCGCGGGTTAAGCACGGCGTACAGGATATCGGCGGCCAAGTTGGAGAACGCGAAAATGACGGCGATCAACAGCGTGATGTCTTGGATCACCAGGACGTCGCGGCTCTGTACCGCGAACAGGAGCAGGCGCCCCAGGCCGGGGTAGCCGAAGAGGGTCTCTGTCACCACGATACCGCCCAGGAGCCAGCCCACATTGGAGGCGATGATGGTGATCGACGGCAGTAGCGCGTTGCGCAGGGCATGGCGCAGCACGACGCGCCGATACGGCAACCCTTTCAGCACCGCACTACGGATGTAGTCGGTCTCCATCACGTCGATCACATTGGTGCGCGTCATGCGCCCGATGTAGGCGAGCAGGACCAGGGAGAGCGTAATCACGGGCAGGACCAAAGCGGCGAGATTCTGACCCAGGGTCTGATCGCTGCCGATCGAACTGGTCGCGGGCAGGATGTGTAACCAGGTCGCGAAAATGATGATCAGAAAGGTGCCGGTGACGAACTCCGGCTGCGCGACGCCGGCGAGCGTGACCAGGGAGATAATGCTGTCCGGCCAGCGGTTCTTGTTGAGGCCGGCGATGACGCCGAGCAGCAGGGACAACGGGATAGTAAACAGGAAGGCGGCTACAGCCAGGATCAAGGAGTTGCCCAACTTATTCAAGATCAGCGGCCCTATTGGCAGCGACATCGTGGGCGAGGTGCCCAGATTTCCCGTGAGCAGGTGGCCGAGCCACTGCAGATAACGAATGGGCGGCGGCTGGTCCAGCCCGAGTTGGTGACGGAGCGCGGCCAGGGTGGCCGGAGTGGAGGTTTGTCCTAGGATAGCCTGAGCGGTGTCGCCCGGAATCACGCTGGTGATGAAGAAGACGAGCAATGAGACCAGAAAGAGAACGAGGACGATCAGGAGTAACCGGCGAATAATGAATTGTCGCATAGCGTGGGGCCTCCCATGTGAGCGCCGAAAGCGTACCGTGAGCGTAGCATTGTTCCCCGTCCCTGTCAACTTTGTGAAAGGGAGCAGGGCGCGCGCCACATTACGGCGCGCCCGTGTCGCCCGTATCGCGCATACTGAGCGCGATGCGGCCGCGCTCCTTGTCCACGGAGAGGACGCGCACGGTCACGATGTCGCCGACCGAGACGACCTCCAGCGGGTCGCGTACGGGACGCTGACCCCGCTGGCCAAGCTCACTGCGGTGCACGAGGCCGTCGTTCTTGAGACCGATGTCCACGAAGGCCCCGAAATCGACCACGTTGCGCACGGTACCACGCAACACCATGCCCTCGCTCAGGTCGTCGAGCGAGAGCACGTCGCGGCGCAGCAGCGGCGGAGGCAGCGCGGAGCGCGGGTCGAGCCCCGGCTTGGCCAGGTTCTCCAGCACATCGAGCAGCGTCGGCTCGCCCAGCCCCACCTCGGACGCCGCGTCGCGCCGCAACCCCTCGTCCGCCAGCAGCGCCGCGCGGAACTCCGCCGCCCGCGTGGGCAGCCGTTGCACCGCGTCGGAGGGCAACAGCGCGATGAGCGCACGCGTGGCCGTGTAGCTCTCTGGGTGGATAAACGTGTCGTCGAGCGGCTCGGCGCCGCCAGGAATCTTGATGAAGCCGGCCGCCTGCAAGAAGGTGGCCGGCCCCAGCCCCGTTACTTTAAGCAGGTCGCGCCGCGTGCGGAACGGCCCATTGGCGTTGCGGTAAGCCACAATGTTCTCGGCCACGCGTTTGGTTACGCCGGCGACATGGGCGAGCAGCGGGGCCGACGCCGTGTTGGCGTCGACGCCGGCGAAGTTGACCGCCGACTCGACGACGCGGTCGAGCGCCCCCGTGAGCCGCTTCTCGTCGACGTCGTGCTGGTAGAGACCCACGCCGACCGACTGCGGCGGCACCTTGACCAACTCGGCCAGCGGGTCCTGTAGCCGTCGCGCGATGGAGATCGTGCCACGCGCCGTGATGTCCAGGTCGGGGAACTCCGCGCGCGCGACCGGCGACGCCGAGTAGACCGAGGCGCCCGCCTCACTCACCATTACGTAGGCCAGCGCGCTATCCCCCTCTTTCGCTCTGTCCTTGTCCTTGTCCTGTACGCGGTCGATCAGGCGCGCCACCAGGTGCTCGGTCTCGCGCGAGGCCGTGCCGTTGCCAATGGCGACGACGCCGACGCCATGCGCCTGGACCAGCCGTTGCAGCGTCTTCAGCGCTTCCTCGGTGTGATTTTGCGGCGGGTGCGGGTAGACCGTGTCGAGGGCCACCGGCTTGCCGGTCGGATCGACCACGGCGACTTTGCAGCCGGTGCGGAAGCCGGGGTCGAGCCCCAGCACGGTGCGCCCGCGCAGCGGCGGCTGCAACAGCAGGGCGCGCAGGTTGCGCGCGAACACGGAGATGGCGTGCTCCTCGGCGCGCTCGGTCAGCGTGGCGCGCGTCTCGCGCTCCAGCGACGGCGCCAGCAGACGGCGGTAGGAGTCGGCGGCGGCCTCACGCAGATCATCGGCCAGCGAGGCGCGCGGATTGGACGCGAAGTGCCGCGCGATCAGCGCCAGCGCGTCGGCCTCCGGCACGGCGAGGGCCACGCGCAGCACGCCGCCCTTCTCGCCGCGGTTGAGGGCCAGCGTCTGGTGCGGGACCATCGCCGCCGCGCGCAGCGTGAACTCATAGTAGGTGGCGTAGGTCCGTGTAGGGTCCGTCGCGGCGGAGTCCGGCGCCGTCGCCGTGATCACGCCGGCGCGCAGGAACAGCGCGCGCAGGGCCGCGCGCACGTCGGCGTGCTCGGCGACCGCCTCGGCCACGATGTCACGCGCGCCGGCCAGGGCGTCCTCGACGCTCTCGACCCCACGCGCGGCGTCGACGAACGGCCGGGCCAGTTCCTCGCGCGGCGGCGCACCCGTCTGTTGCGCCAGGATCAGCTCGGCGAGGGGCGCGAGGCCGCGTTCACGGGCCATGGTGGCGCGGGTGCGCCGCTTGGGACGATAGGGTAGGTACAGGTCGTCGAGCGCGGCGATAGACGGCGCGGCGGCAATCGCCGCGTCGAGCGCAGGGGTGAGCGCGCCGACCTCCTCAACCAGGCGGCGCACATCGGCGCGGCGCTCCTCCAGGGCGCGCCAGGCTTCCAACCGCTCGGCGATAGTCCCAATCGCCACCTCGTCGAGCCCGCTGGTCATTTCCTTGCGGTAGCGCGCGATAAACGGGATCGTATTACCACCGTCGAGCAACTCGACCGTGCGCGTCACCGCCCCACGCGGCAACCCCAGCGCCGCCGCGATCACCTGGGCCCCCGCCTCCGCCCCTACCCCTGCCTCCACGCGCGTCTCCACCGTCATAGCCAATCCCTTCCCCCGCTGTTACGTGCCCTACCAGTCTAGCGCGCTATCCCCCGAGCGTCCACCATCCTCGATGATGGAACGGCGGAACGGCGCCTATCTGGGGGCGCGCCCGACCGGCGGAACGGCTGCTGGAGTTGCCTTCGGGCGACATCGCGCTGGCGCCGCAGTGGGTGCAAATGGGCGATGGCACGATCCGCGACCACCGCCTGGACATCTATACACGCGCCATGACCCTGAGCTATCCCAGCCGGCGCGGATCGTTGTTCGACATGTCCTACGCGGCCTTGGCGGAGCAAGCGCACACCACAATGATGACAAGCGAATACTGGAGCGTTTCATTCATGGTTGGGGTCTCCTTCCTCAAGGCCGCGTGCCACCGACCGGACGGTGTACTCCGACCTCGCCCACGCGCGAGCGGTATCGCCGCCTTCGCTGCGGGATGTACGGGGCTACGCCCGCGCGCCGCCCACCCGTTCCCGCAGCCAGTCGGTCATCAGGTCCAAGTAGCCGGGCGCTAATCCCGCCGGGTCCGCGATCGCGATGCCATGATTGGCCTCCGGGAACACTCTGATCGTGACGTCGGGGTTGCCCCCTCTCCGCGGCGCCCGCTCGAAAATCTCCGCGCTCGCACGGGCAGGCAACTGCCGGTCGCACTCCCCGAAGATCGCGAGCACCGGGCAGCGCACGCGTTCCAGGGTCGGGACCGGGTCGTAGTCGGGATCGCCCCGCAGGAAGTAGTCCCAGAGCGCCGCGTCCGGGATCTCGAAGTACCGGTACCACGGCGCGGCGCGCGCCGCGCGCAGCACGGCGTGTTCCACCCGCTCGTAGCTGTCCTTGCGGCGGGCGGCGTCCATCAGCGTCTCGACGTACGCCACTCCGCGTGCAATCTGCTCCTCCGGCAGGCCGTCGGCGCGCATATTGTGTGCGATGTCGTACGCGTTCTGCTCCGCCGGGCTGACGCCCGGACCCGAAACGGAGATGATGAACGCGATATCGCGGGAGAGCGACGCCGCGAGCGGCGTGACCCATCCGCCTTGGCTGAAGCCCCACAGCCCCACCCGCCCAGGGTCGATGTCGTCCTGGCCGCGGAGGAAGCCCACCGCAGCCAGGGCCTCGTCGGCGCGGTCTTGCAAGGACTGCGTCCGCCAGTCGCCGGACGAGTCCCCTGTGCCGGGCTTGTCGAAGCACAGCACCGCGATACCGTGGCGGACGATGTGTGCGCGGATGGGCGGGAAGTAGCCGAAGTTGTTGCGATCCGCCGACCCCGACCCCTGGATCATGATCATCGCCGGGTACGGCCCGGCTGTGGCCGGCGTATAGAGGGCGCCGGCGAGCGCCACGTCGCCGTGGCGGAACCGCACTTCCCGACGATGGGGCGGCTCGTGGGCGGTGGCTTCATCCGTCATACTGCTCATATCCTGCCTCCTTATCTCAAGCGTCACGATGCGCCTCCCCTCTATGCACAGCTTACTGCATGCATATCGTGAGAGGGACCCAAAAACTAACGCGTTTTTCCTCGTGGCGCCGGATAGAGTGGGAGATAGCGTCTAGCAGTGGGTATTTGACTTCAACCTGACCACCCGCAACGCGGACAGTCGCGCATCGCCGGTGTGCTCAATGCCCGACACACCCGTCCTCGTCATCCTAAGAGCATCGGTGAGTTCGTTCTTAGTCAAGACGCTGACCGAGCACATGGACGATAGAGAGGGACGTTATCCCGCGTTGCCGACCCCGTAGAGATGCTGCGCCGGGCTAGAAACGCTGAACCCGCCGAACCTTTTGCGTCGCACGCCAAGGCATCGCCGAGCTTTCACCAGTGATCCGCGAGAACGTGTGATACACATCCAGGAAGAACGCGGCGACGAGTGGTATTATGCTTGGTATAGGGTGTGCGATGATAACAAGGATGTATCTCTCATGCGCGGAGTAGTTTGAGGAAGGAGGCGGCGACATGGAGACCTCTTGGGCGAACACACAAGCGCATCAGGATGGATGGCAGGTTGTCATCGCGGGGGAAGCTGACGTGGCAATCAGCCAACTCAAGGCGAATGACTAACAAGCCATCATGCACAGGCTTGCGCGGCTCCAGGAGGAGGGACCAAGTCTGCTAACCCGCTTGGACACCGCCGACCCCCTCTACGTGCTCCACGTACCGGCCGCGCCCGATGTGCGCGTCGTGGTGAGGCTTGGCGACGACTCGACCATCGAGGTGACTGATGTCGTGCGAGCCGCGACGCTGCGTAATATCTTCGCCCCTACCTCCTGAGCCTACACTGGGCTTCCAGGCGCGGTGGCCTCGACCGATGTGGCGGTATAATATCGGTATCGATCCCTTCTCGCCGCTGCCAAACAGGGAGGACATCATGGCACTCCGCCAGGAACAACCGCACGAGGATCAGCACGAGCGTACTCTTGCTGATCCTCCCTTACGAGTGGCTATCGCCTATGACCAATTAACGCCCGATGAACAGGGGCATGTTCGCGCGGCGCTCCAGGCGATCGGTCGCAAGGGGCCGAGCGCCCTTGTAGACATCCGACGTCTTGCCGGATCAGATCCTCTCTACGCCTTCAATGCCACACCGAAAGTCACGGTCATCGTGCGCATAGAACCGGGCGTACCCGTCGAGGTGGTGGACATCGCCCGCCCCGAGACGTTGCGCAACTTCGCCCATGCCTCCCGGTGAGCCGACGACGCCGACGGGCGCGCTCGCCCCGTGGGACATCGACCCCATGGCCTGTCAGGCGGACCTGGACGCCTTCGAGCGCCTGCTCTCGACGAAGCCCGAGTTGTCGGAGCGCGGGGACATCCTACCTTTCTTCAAAGCGCACCCCCATCTGGCCGCCTTGCTCGGTTCGTACAACCTCGCCGCCACGACCTTCGACCGGCTCGCCGTCGAGGTCCGGCTCTCTAACTTGCTCGTCGCCGATGCCGTGGCGGGCGATTGGGACAGGAGAGCGTACTGCTTCGTCGAGTTCGAAGACGGCAAGGCGGATAGCATCTTCGCCGATGGCGGCCGGTCTCTGACCAAATGGGCGCCGCGCTTCAAGGACGGCGTGGCCCAAATCGTCGATTGGCTATGGCTGCTCGACGACATGGAACAGTCAATCCCGTTCGAGGCACAGTTCGGTCAGCGGCCGATTAGTATCACCGCTCTCCTCGTGCTCGGCCGCGACAATGGGGTGTCCGCGCTGGACCGACGCCGGCTGGAATGACATCGCAACCATGTGGTCATCAACTCGCACCATATCTACTGCTGCACGTACGACGATCTGCTGCATGACTTGCGCGGACGTCTAAGGGCGTTCCGAGCGTGGGCCACAGCTCCATAGTGGTCGATCAGCCGCTGTAGCGCAGGGCCTCGGCGGGGACGATGCGCGTGGCCTGCCAGGCCGGGACGAGCGTGGTCAGCAGCGACGCGGCGTAGGCGATCAGCACGACGACCGCGAGCTGCGCCCACGGCGCCGCGTAGGTCATGCCCGTCTTGTACTGCTCGAAGAAGTTAGACGCGAACATATTGCGGCACAGCGCCAGCCCCAGCCCCACTCCTACCGCTCCACCCAGCAGCGCCACGAACGACGCTTCCAGCAGCAGCGAGAGCCCCACGGTGCGCCGGCGGTAGCCCAGCGCGCGCAGCATGCCGATCTGCTGTCGCCGCTCCACCACCGCGCGCGCCGCCACGAGCCCCAGCGCGACCACGCCCATGCACAGGGTCAACCCCACGAAGCCCTCCAGCAGCCCACTCACCAGCATGCGCGGCCCCTGCGTCAGCAGGATGTCGTCGCTCGTCACCACCGCCTCCAGCCCATGGTCGAGGAAGGCCGACTCCAGCCGCCGCCGCTCCGTCACGGGGTCGCGCCCCGGCGCGGTGCGGAAGTAGTAGGTGGAGGGTGTGGGGAGCGGCGCGCCGGCCGCGCGCAGCGCCGCGTCGTTGAGGAAGAGGCCGTAGGTCTGGTAGGCGCGGCTGTCGATCACGCCGATCACCGTTACCTTGAAGGCGCGGCCGCCAGCGACCGTGGCGACCCACAGCGGCGTGGGCGCCATCGTGGTGTCCTCTTGGCGCACGCCGCCCATCACGAACTGTGGGAGGTTGGCGGGCAGGCCGGGCAGGGGCTGCGCGGCGTAGCCATTGCGCGAGAGCACGGCCTGGCTGTCGATCACCGCCAGGTCGGGGTGCGCGGCCACGGCGCGCCACACATCGGCGTCGCTGCGGTAGCCGCGCGCGCGCGTGCCCAGCGCGATGCGCGTCCCTTGCAAGAAGTCGTGGTTGACCACGCTGGCCGCGTAGACGCTCCAACTCGGGCGCGGCGCGGAGAGTTGGACTACGCCGATCTCGTCGTAGGCCTGCGTGCCGGCCGCCGCGAACTCGTCCGGTCGCACGTAGGGCGAGGCGGCCATAGCCTGCTGGATAGGGGGCACGGGACTGTATATGGTGTGCGCCTGGATGTTGAAGCCGTTGCTCATGGCGTTGGGGTTGCTGTAGTTGCTCTGTGAGGCGTTGGCGAGGACCGACATCACGGTCAGCGTGAACACGACGAGGGCGAACATGGCCAACGTCATGCCGGTGCGGAACTTGTGGTGCAGCGGGTAGGCGATGGCGATGCGCAACGCTAGCGCCGCGCGTCCGAGCAACAGCAGCAGCCAGCCGAGCGGGCGCAGCAGCAGACCGGCGTTGTAGACCGCGACCAGCACCGCCCCACCGACCATCATGATCCCGGCCAGGAAGAATATTTCGACGCCGCCGCTGAAGCGCGGCAGGCCCCAGCCCTGCAACACGTCGACCGGGAGCGCCCAGTATAGCAGCAGGGCCAGTCCCGCCAGGGTGTACCCGGCGCGGTCGGCCCCGCGCCCCAGCGGCGCATAGAGGCGTCCCGCCAGATGCAAGATCCAGCGCAGCAGCAGCCCGGCGGCGACCGACAGCAGGGCCACGCCGGCCGAGAAGAGGGTCAGGTTGAGCCCGTCGATGCCGATCTGGCACAGGTATAGTCCGGCCGGCAGCAACAGGGGTCCGCGCGTGACGAGTCCCCACATCAGGGCGGCGAGGGCGCCGCCTGCGCTGCCCAAGGCGTAGAGAGCGCCGTGGCCGTAGCCGCGCAGTCCCAGGCGCCCGTAGTGGCGCAGCGCGCGCGTGAGCAGACGCGCGCGCGACGCGAGCGAGGGGGCGGGCGTCGGGACGTCGGGCAGCCCGCGGATCGCCGCCACGAGGTTGAGCCGGCTGACCAACACCGACGAGCCCACCACGGCCACGAGCGTGCACAGCGCGCCCAGGCAGTAGGCGATGACCATGCTGGTCCGCGTCATCACGAACGGCACGGGCACGTCGAAGCGCGCGAAGATCGCGCCCAGCAGCGCCATGACGCCCAGCCCCAGCGCGATGCCCGCGCCGAGCCCAATGAGCGAGGCCACGACGTCGTAGACGACGCCCTCGAAGACGAAGGTGGCGACGACCTGCGTGCGCTGCGCGCCCAGCGCGCGCGTCACGCCCGTCTCGGAGCGGCGCTCGGCCGCCAGCATGGTGAATATAAGGAAGATCAGCAGCAGGCTGATGGCGATGGCGAACAGGATGAATAGGGTGAAGATGCGCCAGAAGATGTCCTGGGCGCTCTGCACCGTGCGCGTCTCATCCAGCCGCACCTCGTTGACGTTGAACGACGCGCCGGTCGGGGCGCTCAGGATCGCGTTGGCGACACTGTCGCTGCGGTCGACCGAGGTGAGCGGCATCCCGCTGTTGGCGACGATGATGCGGTTGATCGTGCCCGGCTGCCCCAGGATCGTCTGCGCGCTCGCCAATGGCAGCAGCAGCGTATCCTGCGTGCCGGTCAGGTCGCTGGGACCCAACACGGCGCGCACGCGCAGATTGACGCGCTGACCGTTGAGGAACAGGTACAACCCATCTCCCGGGCTGGCGGCGAGGTCGCTGGCCAACTTGGTGTTGACATAAGCTTCGTCGGGGGCCAGCCCCGCCAGGCCGACGCGTCGTCCGGCCGTGTCGACGAGTGCGCCGAAGACGGGGCTGTAGGAGTCCGGCGCGCCGAGTACTGTGACGTCCGACTTGATCTGGCGCGCCGTCGTGTCGGCCACCACAGAGCTTCCGCGCGCCACCATCGGCACGACGGCGGCCACGTCGGGGTCGGTCTGGAGCGCCCCCGCGAGGTTTGTGTAGGCGTTGTAAGGGAAGTAGGCGTAGCCCGGCGCGGTCACGATCTCGTCGGTGCGGCCCGTCTGCAACAGCACCTGCGTGCGCAGCGTCCCGGCCAGCGTGTCGCCCGTGGCGAGGGCACAGGCGACGAGCATGGTGCTGAGCATCAGCCCGGCCACGATCAAGATCATCTGCGTGCGCCGGCGCGGAATGTTGCGCAGCCCCAGCTTGACCAGCAGACGCCGCCGCCAGGCCATCACGCCAACGACGAGCATGGCCGCGACGAACACGGCGCCGAGGCCGCGCGCGATCGTGAGGACGGGGATGGTGAAGAAGGAGTCCATGAATAGTAGTCAGTAGTTAGTAGTCAGTAGTCAGAGGGAGGGCGGGGCGAGAGCCATTGCGTTTCTGTGGTTCGCTGTCGCCGTCAAAGTCGGCTATCAGTTTCTGACTACTGACTACTGACTTCTGACTACTGATGCGCCCGTCCTGCATATGCACGATGCGGCCAGCGCGCGCGCCGATGGCGGGGTCGTGGGTGACGATGACGAAGGTCTGTCCGTTTTCGCGGTTCAGGCGCTCGATCAGTTCCATCACCACGGCGGCGGTGGCGCTGTCGAGGTTGCCCGTCGGCTCGTCGGCCCAGATGATCGCGGGGGTGTTGACGAGGGCGCGGGCGATGCTCGCGCGCTGCTGTTGCCCGCCCGAGAGCTGCGCCGGCTTATGGCGCTCCCAGCGCTCCATGCCCACGGCCGCCAGCACGTCGCGCGCGCGGCGGCGCGCCGCGCGCGGTCTGGCGCCGGCGATGAGCAGCGGCAGTTCGACGTTCTCTACCGTGTTCAACACCGGCAACAGGTTGAACGACTGGAAGATGAAGCCCATGTGGCGCGCGCGGTAGGCGGTGCGGCGGCGATCGCTCATCAGATGCAGTGGTTCGCCTGCGATGCTGATCTCGCCGTCGTCGATGGTGTCGAGCCCGGCCATGCAATTGAGCAGCGTGGTCTTGCCGCACCCGCTGTGGCCCATGATCGCCACGATCTCGCCCGCGGCCACCTCCAGGCTGACGCCGCGCAGGGCGTGGACCAGCGTCCCGCCCATGCGGTAGGTCTTGACCAGGTCCGTGGCCTTGACGATCGCCGTCATCGCCCACGCCCCGCTAAGCCTTGGTAGAAGAGTTGGGCCAGGCGACGGTAGCCGGCCGCGCTGGGGTGCAAGCCGTCGGGGCCGACGTACTCGGGGTGTGCGGCAAGCTCACGCCAGCCGGCATAGAGGTCGACCAGGGTGGCACCGTCGCGCCGTACGACCGCGGCGATGGCCCCGTTCCAGGCGGACACAGTGGCGGCAAACGCCGGACCCTGTCCCTGGAACGCGGGGACCGCCGCGAGATCGGGCAGGTTGCCGACGAGTACCGTCGCGTCCGTGCGCATGTGTAACGCGCGCAGCATCGTGTCCAGATTCGCCGCGTTGGAGGCCAGCGTGACGCCCGCGCGCAGGTCGTTGGCGGCCAGCCACACCGTGACTACATCACGTCCGCTCGGCATGTTCCTTATACTAGTGGGCCGAGGGGGCAGCGCGTCGAGGGCCACGGGCAATTCGACGTCGAGGGCGCGCGCCAGCGTGATGCTGGGCACGCCCAGGTTGACCAGCTTACTCCCCTGCGGCAGCAGCGTGTCGAGCACGGCGGGCCAGCTCTCGATCGCGGGGTCGCCGGCTCCCACGCCCACGGCGTCCGACGCGCCGATTGCCACGTACGTCACGGGTCGATCGAGGGCGATAGGACGCCGCGCCGTGGCGGAGGCGCCCGCGACAGGCGCGCTGGTTATGGCGATTGCAACGAGGAGGAGGACAATTGTAGCGGTAGCGCGGGGTAGGCGCGTGGGTCGGTTGGCGCGAATCGTGACGGGCTCCTTGCTAGCGAATAGGTATCTCTATTATGGCATACCGACCGCTAAAGCTTCGCGTGTCTTGTTATCTCTCAGCAATATCCCAGGGAATCTTATAAACTAAACTAAGTTTAGCTTACTTGATAGGGAGGCTCGATGCGCTAGATCAATATTTACGAAGCCAAGACGCATCTCTCGCGACTCGTCGAAGACGTGGCTCGTGGCGACGAGATCGTGATCGCCAAAGCGGGCAAGCCGGTCGCGCGCCTGGTTGGGATTGTGAGCGCTCCGGCGCCCCGCCAGCCAGTGGCGCTCAAAGGGAAGATCCGGATTGGCGCTGATTTCGACGCACCGCTGCCCGAAGACGTGCTCGCGGAGTTCGAGGGTAGCGCATGATGCGCCTACTTACGCACGACGCGGTGGTCGCCGCTTACGGGGAAAGTGTCCTGCTCGTGTAAGATGTCGCGGGTGCGAGAGCCGTTGTTGTGAGGGGTTGTTGACATAGATAGGGAGGCGCCGGTCGAATGGCCGGCGCCCCCATTTATATCGTCGTAGCGGAGCGGTTAGCTGTTCGCCTTGTTGACGAACTCGCCATCGAATGTCTTGCTCAGGTCGATGTGCTCGCCTTAGTGCGTCCAATCGTCGGTGGCTCCGATATACCATATGCCTCGTACCAAGATCAACTCGATCACACCATGGTGGATGTAGACGCGCCCATCGGAGCGCCGCAACTGGACGCGGACCCGCTGGAGATATCCGGCTTGTGCTCCGACCGCTGTCATGAGCACGTCGCTCATGTGCGCGGAGCGCGGCACGCCGTATCCGTCCTTAGTGATCGATACGAAGCTGGACTTTGGCCATTTGCGCGAAAGGAAACGTACCATGATGGGCACGCGTCGTTCTGTTGTCAGTGGCTCCTCCGCGCTTCCCCAGGCGGTGTGGAGCCTCATGGCGACGCCTCCATCTTGTGCCCGCAGCCCGTGGTCGGCCGGTATTTGTAGGCGCGCGGAGTTTTTTCATGTCGCCTCTCTACCCCGATATGAGAAAAGTCTCCGCACCCCTGTCGATCACCTCCGGGAGATGCTATATGATGCCGTCTAAATGGCCAAAGTCTAGCGAAGAGTCGATCAAACATCCGCGTGTACGCCTTCTCGTCGACTTGACTCCGCACTTGTGGGGTCAGCATGGCGTACATGGTGGCCCAGTGGCGCTCATCCAATGCTGTGGTCAAGCGATCCATTATCCGCTCGGTGAGATCCGCCAATAGGCTATACGGATAGTCAAAAGGTCCTATGAACGGCGACGGCCAATGTAGTCGATAGTATAGTAGTGCCTAAGAGTGGCGCTGACCATGATAATTAAACGTTCAATAGGCACGGAAGAGGGCGTCCTCTCCACGTTTCCCGTGACGCAACGTTTCACCCGATCGGGGTAACGAGTAAAGACGGAGGTTTCCTATCCCGACATTGGCTGCCCATTTGTTCAGGTTCCAACCCTCAAGGCATCTTCTTTCACCGTGATCGTGCCCACGAACGTAGGAGCATTCAGACTATGTACATCCCCTTATCGCGCGCGCGCCGGTCGCTCGCGCTTGGTCTCCTGATCACCGTCACGACAGCCACCCCTGCCCTCGCGGCGACCCACAGCAATGACGCTCCACCGACAGGTACCCCCGGCGCGGCGAGCCCTTCGTCGTCCGCTGTCGCCACGTCCCAGAGTTCCGACGCAGCCTCTACGACAGAGCCCACGTTGGTCGCCACCGTGGCTCCGTCCCCCGTTGTAACATCCGCGCCGGCTAGCACGATCACGCCGACGCTCGCCCCGTCCTCTACTGTATCGCCCCCCACGACGACTAGCTCGACGCCGATGACGGCGTCGCCCCCCACGCAACCGGCGATAGGGGCTTCATCCCGCGCCGCGTTCGCGCCGGCCGCCGCCACGGCTGCCACGGCCCCGCCCCCGGTGACGATCAGCACCATCCGTGGCAGCTTTTACGCCAACTCCAGCTACGGCAACGGCGCCTTTGACATCGATCCTTCAACGCCCCCAGTCTTCAGTGCGCTGTACCCAACGCTCAACTTTAACCCTCCGACGAGCACGCAGGAGAATTGCCACAATCAGACCAACGTCAATGAGCAGACGCGGCCGTTCTACGACGTCATCCCTCAATCGGACGGATCGTGTACGGTCCAGGTCGCTGCGGGCGACAACGGGCATGGCACAACGGTGTACGCGGGGCAGACGGGTGGTCCCCTTGAGGCATTCGAGGCCGTCTTCACCGCTACCCTGACGGTCGCGCAGCCCGGACAAGTGACCTTCAATGTCTTCTCGGATGATGGATGGACGCTGGCGGTCGGGAGCGATGGGGCGAGTCATCAGCCAACCTATCTCAGCGGTTCGATGGACAACGCGCCGGCGTCGGGCGTCGGCCCCTTCACAGGCTATCCCGTCGTCGGCGCGTACAACCGGCTGAGTTCGCCGGCACAGAACAATGTTACGGTCAACTTCCCCGCCGCAGGGACCTATCCTATGGAGATGGACTATACCGAGGGCGACGGCGGCCAGGAATCGCTCGTCCTGGGGACCACGTTCGCCAATCCCATCCAGCCCGTGGCGGGGACGGACCCGCAGCGGCAGATCGTCTTCGTACATGGTATCAACGGCAACACTCGCGACATCAGCCAGCCCGGCGGCGATTACAGCGGGCTGCTCGGCCCGCTTCAGGTCCTCTACCCGTCGCAGCAGGTGCATATCTTCTCCTACTTCCAGGATCGCGCCTACTCGGATGCGAACAATCCCCCACTTGCCTCCGCCCCTCCGTGCATCCAGAAGCAATCGCCCCCGACCGACTACAGTAGCTTGATCCCGGAGAAGCTCGGCACGGTCAACGATAACATCTGCGATAGCCAGCCCGACCTCGGCCTCAATGCCGCTTTGCTCTCGGAAGAAACATGCGTATCCGGCATCCCCGCTTTATCCTGGCCGCGTTGCTGAGCGTGAGCGTGATACTGGCCCCGACGCGCTTCGTCACGGCGGATACACCGCCGCCAGACGCGAACGCGCCGACGATGCCCACCGTCTTCACTGACGCGTCGGGGACGCTCAAGCTGGTCGTCCACCTGCAACAAGGCTATGCTGACGTAGGCCAATTCGATGTCGCTGTGAGCGGCCTCGGTGTGTACGAGGGGACGATCCCGACCTCGCAGAACAACGCGCACGTCGAGCACCTCCAGGGTACGGTGACCGCGCAAGCGTCCGCGAGCGCTGGCAGCGCCGCGCCGCCAGCGACCGTGAAGATGGAGGGTATCGTCGACCCGACCGACCTCACGGCCAACATCAACATCTGGATCAACAAGACGCACTACCACTTGAAGACCGATAATGGCTCGGCGAACGACGCGGCCGCCGTGGTGCAGCAGATCCTGCCGCTCTTGCAGACCCAGAATTGGAACGCGCTGTACCCCTACATGGCCGATCAGATCCGCGCGCAGTACACCCAGGCGCAGTTCGCGCAATCGCTCAACAGTCAAGGTGGATCGGGGACGACGCTCGTCAGCCTCGCGACGAGCGGCGCGGGGCAGGCCAGCGTGAACCCGCTGGGCTACGCCTATTATCAGCAGCCGATCGCGGAGCAGACGCGCGCCGCCGACGGGAGCACGACGACCGCGACAGTCAACCTGTACCTCGTCCGGGAGGACGGGGCCTGGCACTACGCCAGCACCGATCCCGCCCCGAACGATCCGGTCGGCGGCGCGATCGACGCGGGGCAGTCGTGATGCGCCGCCCACGCGGGGCGATCCTCGGCCTCATCGTCCTGTTGCTCGCCCTCGCCGTGGCCGGTAGCCTCGGGCTGCGCTCGCTCCGGATCGGGGCGGCGCAGCCCCGCGCGACCCTTGATCGCGCGGGGCTGCCCACGGGGCCGGTTAGCTACGCTGAGGTCAACCGGCACGTCGAGGCCCGCCTCTACTACCCCGGCTCGACCGCGGTCTCCCGCTTCGGATCGGGCGAGTACCACCACCCCTTGAGCGGGCATAACGACGCGGCCTTCGCCGGGGCGATCCTGACCAGTGCGGCCACCCCGGCGCAAATCTACCTGTGGTACCAGCGCTGGGCGCTCAAGCATCGCTGGCGCTCGTACGATTTCTTGTTGCTATCGACGCAACGCTCGAACGAGGGCTTCGTGCGAGGGACACGGGAAACGTTTGTCTTTGCGATAGATGACCCAAAAATTTTGGGCGAAACGACGGGGAAAAAGATACCGCAGGCACGGACAGTGTACGAGATCAGCTATAGTATCCTACCCAACGGGCGCACCGTGTCGTGAGCAGTCATCATTATTAACATGCGTCGGCTGGAAGTCATCCTCTTCTTCGCGTGATCTATACGGTCAACGGTCGCCTAGCATGCGTCGGAGAACCGCAGGGCTACCCTTCGGCGGTTCTCCAGCGCGCCATCCTCTTGCCAGAGAATGCGCCTGTCGTGAGGACATGCAACGACAGAGGGAGGACGCCGGCCAATTGGCCGGCGTCCTCCCTCTGTCGTCGTAGCGGAGCGGTTAGCTGTTCGCCTTGTTGACGAACTCGCCGTCGAACGTCTTGCTCAGGTCGATGGACTTGCCCTGCACGTCCGTGTTCGTCAGCCTCTCGGTCTTGAGCACGAACTGGGGGCCGCCCGCCGGCATTCTCCCGTCGGGGCTGTACATGGCCATTTGGTTTTTGAGAGCTGATAGGTAGAGGGTCTTGTTCCCCGCGTAGTAGTCGGCCGGCATCATGGCCGCGATTTGGGCCGGGCTGTGCGTGTGGATCCACTTCAGGGTCTTGACGTAGGCGTTGACAATCTTCTGCGTGATGGCTTTGTGGCTGTTGACGTAGTCCGTCTTCATGAACAAGCAGATGAACGGATAGGCCCCGCCCAATGCGATTTTCGTCGACGTCGGCGTGCGCAGGTCGACCAGGACTTTCCCGACGCCATCTTGCAACAGGAGCGAGATGGTGGGTTCGGTGGTCATCCCCGCGTCGATCGAACCGTGCTGCATCCCGGCGATAAAGGTGGGGCCGGCGCCCACGGGGATAAAGTGGACCTGATTGGGCTGAATGCCCTTGTTGTGCAGCAAAATGGTGGTCAGGGTCTGCGTGCCCGATCCGAGCTCGGTGACGCCCAGGTTGCGGCCTTTGAGATCGCTAACCGACTTGATCTGACTCGCCTTTTTGGTGGCGACCATCTCGGCTTCGCCCGGCGCGATCGTCAACTGGACCACATCCGTCATGCCCTTACCCAGCGCCTGTAGCTCGATCGTGTGGTTGTACGACCCCGACCCAGCCTGCACCTGGCCCGCCAGCGTGGCGGTCTCGGACGATTGGCCCGAGGCCTCGTCGATCAACTGCACGTTGAGACCCTGTTGGGCGAAGTACCCAAGCTTCGCTGTCAACTCGTTGGGCAGGTAGATCTGCTTGCTCATGCCGCCGACCATGATCGACAGGTTCGTCATCGCGCTGGCACGGGTAGCGGCGTCGCTGTGGACGGACGGCAGTCCCGCGATAGCCACGGTCGCGGTCAGGGATAGGGCCACTGGTGTGACGAGCTTACGCATCATCCTAATAACTCCTCATCGAATTGTGTATAAACAACAACGAATATATGTCGCGTAGTATCTAACCTTGTTCCAAGACTTCGCTTGGAACAAGAGGCTCCTGACGGAGCAGCAAGATCGACAAAAAATTGTCGATGTCGCTATGACAAGCGCCTAGCATGGACATGATCGAACGGCTACCACCCCCTTTCCAGCATGGACAGGACAAGTCTTGCGGTTACAGACCGGTATCGGCGAGTTGCGCCGGACGCCAGCTGATCAGGCGTTTTTCCAGCGCGGTGACTAGCGCCTCGGCGATCAACGCCACCGCCGCCAGGATGAACATCGCGGCGAAGACGCCTTCCGTATTGAAGGTACCTTGCGCGGTCTGGACCATGGTACCAAGGCCCTGGTACGCGCCAAGGAACTCACCCACCACGGCGCCGACCAGAGCGAAGCCGAAAGCTGTGTGCAGGCTGGCGATGATCCAGGTTAAGGCGGACGGCAGGATGATCTGTATCGACACCTGGCGCGGCGACGCGCCCAGGATGCGCGCGTTGGCGATCAGGTTGCGGTCCGCCTCGCGCACGCCCTGGAAGGCGTTGAAGAAGACCACGAAGAATACCAGCACGACGGCCAGCGCGACCTTTGATTGCACGCCGAGCCCAAACGCGATCACGAAAATGGGGCCGAGCACCACACGGGGGATCGAGTTCACCGCCTTGATATAGGGACCCAGGACATCGGCCAGGAGACGGACGCGCCCCAGGGCGATGCCGAAAATGATCCCCAGCACCACGCCGATCAGGAAGCCGAGCACGGTCTCTTCCATGGTGACGGCGATCTGCACCCATAGCGGACCCTGCGCCGTTCCTTTGGTCGCCCACGTCACGATCTGGGCCCATATCTTGGAGGGCTGTCCCCAGAAGAAGGGGTCGATGAAGCCGACGCGCGCGCCCAGTTCCCACCCGCCCAGGATGACGACCAGGAGCAGCGCGCGCAGGACGTTGACGAGCGTGCGCCGCTTCCGCGCGGCCGTATTCGGCGCATAGACAGGCTCGTCGACTGGGATCGTGGGCGGGGCCGGGGTATTATATGCCCCCTCAACTACCAGGTTGCTTCTTGGCGCGTTCATAGCTCACCATCACCTCATCGCGCAAATCCCCCCAGATCTCTTGATAGAGCTGCGTGAAGCGCGGCTCGAAGCGGATCTCGGCCACGTTGCGCGGCCGTGGGAGGTCGATTGTATAGATGCCTTTCACCGTCGCGGGTCCGGCCGTCAGGACGCACACGCGGTCGGATAGGGCAATGGCCTCCTCCAGGTCGTGCGTCACGAACACGACGGACGATGAGGTGGCGGACCAGATGTTGAGCAACTCGTTTTCCATCAGCGCGCGGGTCTGTACGTCGAGGGCGCTGAAGGGCTCGTCCATCAAGATGATGCGCGGCTCGGTGATGAGGCACTGCGCCAGCGCGACGCGCTTGCGCATACCGCCCGAGACCTGGTGCGGGTAATAGCTCTCGAAGCCGCTCAGGCCGACCCTGTCGATCCAGTCGCGCGCACGCTCGTACGCCTCTTTCTTCGGCGTGCCCCGGAACAACGGCCCGGCTGCGACGTTGTTCAGGACGCTTCGCCACGGGAAAACGGCGTCGGACTGGAAGACGTAGCCGATGTCCTTACCGATACCCTCGACGGGCTTGCCCATGACGCGCACGTCGCCGGCGCTAGCGCGCTCCAGGCCCGCCACGAGGGTGAGCGTGGTCGACTTCCCGCAGCCGGTCGGCCCGACCACGGCGCAGAACTCGCCGGGGGCGATACTGAGGTTAATATTGCGCAGGGCCGTATAGATTTCGCCGGTGGGCGTCGGGAACCGCTTGTAGACGGACTGCAACTCAATCGCCGGCGTCGCGTCGCGGGCCGCCGGCCGCCAGTCCGACTCTGTACTGATTGACGGGGACATGTACGCTTCCTACCTCCCTTCGTCGTGCCGCGTTTCCTTGACCACACAGTGTCGGGCTGCAAGGAAACCGCGACGTTGAGAGTAGTATGGTGCCCAGCGCCTAAACGCGGTGTAAACAGAAGGGGTCCCCGCATAAAAATTGTATAAATATTACCCGCAGGGGGTCGGGGGCATGGGATAGACGGGGGCTCGCTCCGCGACATCGGGCGGGAAGACTGTATACGTCTTGCCGTCCGCTTGCGGTTGGACGACCGCCATTGGCTTGTAGATATTGACGCCGCGGTCGTCGAACTTGATGCGTCCGTAGAAGGTCATAAAGTCCAGTTTGGCGAGCGCGGCGCGCACGGCGCGGGGGTCGATGCTGCCGGCGGACTGCATGGCGTGCTGGAAGACGACGAGGGCCGCGGTCGACTCCGCGACCTGGTACGGGACCTGATCGTAGCCAGGGTACGCGGCGCGGAACGCGTCGGCGTAGGCTTTCGGCGTCCCCCACTGGTCGTCACCCTGATACTTGAGCGCACTGGTCCACTGCGTCGCGCCGAAGATGTCGTTGGCCTCGGACTGGAGGATGGCGTGGAACTCCGGCAGCGAGGGGCCGACGCTGAAGCCGACCGCCTTGGGCGAGAGGCACAGGTCCCTGATCTGGCGCGCGATGAGGATGGCGTCCTGCAAATGGCCGGCGGCGAGCAGCAACGTAGGATGCGCGCGTTTGATAACGGTGAGCTGCGTGGCGACACTGCTCGGCTGCGAGGGATACGACTGCTGGGCGACTACCGTCATGCCCCGTTCGCGCGCGTAGTCGGCGGCGCCGGCGAGGGCCTCGCGCGAGAAGGGCTCATTCTCGCCCAACAAGGCGAGCGTCTTGGCTCGTGGATCTTTGGCCAGCACGATGGCGATGACACCGCGCAGGTAGTTCTTGGCCGGGCTGACGATGCTGAAGACATACTTGTCGCCGTGGGCGTAGATACTGTCCGCCGAGCCGTGCGGGGCGACCATCGGGACGCCGTACCGCTCGGCCACCGGCGCCGCCGCCGACGTCAGGAGGGAACTGTACGGACCGAGCAGGGCGTTGACTTTGTCCTGGACGATGAGCTTCTTGTACAGCTGGGCCGTGCGCTCCGGCCGTGACTGGTCGTCGTAATACGTCAACTCGACGCGGTAGCGCCGGCTCCCGATGGTGATGCCGCCCTGCTGGTTGATCGTGTGGATATAGAAAAGATACCCGTCGCGCGAGTACGCTCCTTCGCTGGCGCGCTCACCCGTGATCGGGATAGTGGCGCCGAAGGTGATCGTGCCGATATCAGGCGTCCCGCCGGCCCACGGCAGACTACAGGAGGAGAGCGCGAGGCACAGCAGCGCCAACAACCCCAGTAGCGCCGCCAGCCGGCCGCGACCCACCCACCACGCCCACGACATCAATGACCCTCCTTTGGCCCCCAACCGGGTTTGGCCTGGCCTTAAAAGACCATGGCAGGGACGGACCTTAAAAGGTCACGCTGGCGACCCCGACTTCCGACTCACGACTCACGACTCACGACGGCGCGAAGCGATAGCCGACGCCCGGCTCCGTCAGCAGGTAGCGCGGATTGGCCGGGTCCGGCTCCAGCTTGCGGCGCAGCCGGCCAATATAGACGCGCAGATACTCGGTCTCGTCGCCATACTCGGCGCCCCACACGCGTTGCAGGAGCAGGCGGTGCGTGAGCACTTTACCGGGGTTAGTTACGAACTGCGCAAGCAACGCGAACTCGGTGGGCGTGACGCGTAGCTCAACCCCGGCCTGCCGGACGACATGCCCATCCAGATCGACCTCCATCTCCAGCGCGCCAAACACGCGCAGGCCCGCGCGCGGGCTATCCGCGACGGGCCGCACACGACGCAACACGGCGCGCACCCGCGCCAGCAATTCTTCGACCCCGAAAGGCTTGGTCAGATAGTCGTCGGCGCCGAGATCGAGCGCCGCCACCTTGTCGCTCTCGGAATCCAGCGCGGTCAGCACGATGATCGGCGCCGGTGAGCGTTCGCGCACCCGGCGGCACACCTCCAGGCCGTCCATGCGCGGCATCATAATGTCGAGAATGAGGAGGTCCGGCCTCTCGCTCTCCCAAACGCCCAGGGCCTCCAGGCCGTTGGCGGCCTCGTAGACCGTGAAGCCGCGCGCGCGCAGATTGCGGCTCACGAACTCGCGCAGCGCCATCTCGTCGTCGGCGACCAGGATGCTTTGCGCGTGCGGCGCCATATGCTCCCGCGCCCGCCGAACGTCTTTGTCCGCAGCAGTCATCAGCGACCCTCCTTCACGTCTACATTATTGTCTGCTATACCCAAACCGGCGCGGGTGTCCTCCATGCTGGCGCCACGCGGCCTGACCTTAAAAGGTCTATTTGAGTGCGACACACGTCTCACCCCGCGCGGCTGGCGCCGGCGTGACCTTTTAAGGTCTGATCTCTGCCATGACCTTTTAAGGTCAGGCCGGCAGCAGGCGCCACGAATGAGATCGTCGTTCCCTGCGCGCCGCTCTCGGCCCAAATGGCGCCGCCATGCGCCTCGACAAACGCCTTGCAGATAGCCAGGCCAAGCCCAATCCCGCCCGACCGTTGTTGGTGGCCGCGTCTGGCGCGATAAAACCGTTCGAAGATATGCGGCGCCTCGTCGTCGTCGATACCCGGCCCATCGTCGGACACACTCACGACGACGGTATCCTGGCGCGGCGCGGCCGTGACCCGCACGCGGCCGTTGCCGTAGGCGAGGGCGTTGGCGATCAAGTTGTGGAGCACGACCTCGATCCGCGCGCTGTCCACGTCGAGCGATGGCAATCCGGGGGGCAACTCGACGGCGAGGTCAGCGGCTGGCGCGTGCGTGCGGTGGATCGCGCTGGCGACGACATCCTCCAACCGGCACGGGTCCCGTTGGAGTTGCAACAGGCCGGCTTCGAAACGCGACAGATCGAGCAGATTGCTCACGAGCCGCGCGAGGCGATCCGTCTCAGAACTGATCGTTTGTAGGAAGGAGCGCTGATCGGCGCCGGACCAGGTGACATCGTCCTGTAGCAGCGTGGACGCGTAGCCCTTGATCGTGGCCAATGGGGTGCGTAGCTCGTGGCCGACGGCGCCGAGCAAGGTCGTCTTGAAGCGGTCGGCATCACGCTCGCGCGTGACATCGCGTAGCAGGAGACCACGACCGACGGTCTGGCCCCCATCATCGCGTACGTCGAAGATCCGCAGGCTGATCGCCTGGTCCTGATCATCACCGTCATTCCGGCCAGCGCGACCGTGCTGGTTGTTGGAGTCCCGCTCCAGCAGCCACGAGGCCGCGTCGCCCCCGCGCGCCTGCGCAAGCCGGCGGTCGTAGGCGGCGGGATCGCGCGCCGCGGCGCGCAACCTGGCGTGGACGGCGTCGATGTGACCGCCATGCAGCGCCGTCGCGGACAGGCCGCTCATCGCGCTGGCGCCGGGGTTGGCGTAGAGCACATGCCCATCGACGCCGGTCAGGATCAGCCCATCGCTCATGCTGCCCATGATCGCGGCCAGCGTCTGCTTCTCAGACATCGCCTGTCGATAGAGGCGCTCATTATCCCGCGCGACTTCACGGAGGCGTTCATCGCTGCGCTCGTACAGTACGGCGTGCTCCCAGGCCAGCGTGGCATAGTTGGCGAAGGTCAGCAGCAGGTCGACCTCGTGCGCGGTGAAGCGCCGCGCTTGGGTACGGTGCGCTACCAGCGCCACGCCGCCGACGTGCCGGCTGATGATCGGGATCGCCAGCACGGCGCGGAAGCCCGCGTCGTGGGAGAGTTGGGGGAAAGGGGTACCGTCGCCGGCGATCATCTGGACGGGACGGCCGTCACGCAGCGCGCGCGCCGCGGGGCGCGTCAAGTCGTCGGGCCGGACGTGCGTCGCGCGATCGTGGCGCTCGTCGCGTCCCTCGCTGACCAGCACGCGCAGTACGCCATCATCGTCCGGCGCCAGGACGGCGGCCGCCTGTATATCGACCAGCCGCCGCACCTCATGGATGATGGTCGCGCCGACCGCGCGCGGGTCGAGCGAATTGACGACGGCGTTCGAGGTATCGAGCAGCGTGCGCAGCTCGGCCAACTGTGTGACGACGTCGTGCTCCAGCCGGTCCAGCGATCGCGCCAGCCCGCCGATCTCGTCCGTACGGCCGCTGAGCGCCGCCGGCTCCACGCGGGTTGGACCGCCGGGCGTGGGGAGCGCGGCGTGACGGGCGGCCAGCGCGTGCAGGGGCCGCACGACGCGGCGCAACAAGACAAGCCAGAAGAGCAAACCGCCCAGGGCAAACAGGCCGGCGGCGCCGCCAATCCACCCACGGAAGTTGGCGACGACGGCCAATGCCTCGGTCGCGGGCCGTTGCACCACCACGGCCCAGCCGGCGCTCGGAACGGGGACCGCGCTGTAGAGCCACTGTTGCCCCGCCGCGTCTTTACCCATGCGCGAGGCCGGCCGCCCGGCGAGCGCGTCGGAGGCGCCCGGCATCTCATCGAGCACCGGCTGCAACAGGCGCTCTTGCTCTTGCGTCACGATGAGCCGGCCGCCGGCGTCGACGATACTGATGAGCAGGCTCTGATGCTGCCGCGCCTGAGCCGCGATGACGGTTTGGAGCGGCTGGTTGAGGTCGCTGAGCAACAGGCTGGCGGCAAGGACCCCGCGCAAGCGGTCTGACCCATCGCGCACCGGCGTCGCTAGCGTCACGGCGGCATTGAAGATCGTTAAATCGCTGATGCCGTCCGCGATGATGGGGCCGGAGGCTACCCGCGCGCGCTGGAAAACCGTCGCGCCAGAGAAAGGAGCGCCCTCCGCGCGTATATCGGTGGGCGCGGACGTTTGGAGCGTGCCATGGGCGTCGAGCCAGTAGACGAGGTCTACATCCTGGCGATTTATCTCGAACGTTTGGAATAGGCCCGCCATCGCCCCGACATCACCACGGCGCACGGCGTCGAGTTGGCTCAGGTGGACGAGCGCCGCCTCGACCCCGCGCAGCTTGGCGTCGGTGTCGAGCGCGATCTCCTGCGCCAGCGCGAGATCGGTCGTCTTCACCTCCGCCGTCACCTGCTGCTGGGCGACGGAGTTAACCGCGAGATAGGCCCCCAGGACGGCCGCGACGAAAAGGAGGTACACGCCCAGCAGTTGGACGAGGAGCGACCGGCGCACAAAACGGAGCATGGATGGCGCCTCTATAACAATGTGTGGTGCTGTTAATGACAGCAGTATACGGCAGCCAGCAGATACGTCCTCTTGTGAGTCATAGGGGCGTCTCGCCAGTCCTGTCGCTTATAATCTCCGTTACATCGCCACGGCGTAGGTCGATCATAGCAATGATATAGACGACCTGACCACGGACCCGGTAGGTAACAAAGTGGCGCCCCTTGTTGACGATTAGTTCGCGCGTCTTGCCGACACGTCCAGGGCGCCCACTCTCGGGGAAGTCGGCTAGGTGAGACACGGCGTCTCGAATGCGCCGCGTGATCCGGTCAGCGGCGGCGGGGCTATCCTCCGCAATGTAGTCCTGTAGCGCGCGCAAGTCCCGGAGCGCGGGTCTGGTCCACCTGACACGCATTAGCTCACGCGCTGCTCGGTCGGCTGTTCGCGATAGGCCGCATACCTCTCGAATGTGGCGTCTACCTCCTCGTTGGTGGCAAGGTCGCCGGCGTCGGCGGCGCGCATGCCCTCCTGTATCTTGCCGACTATCCACCCCTCGCGCTCAATGTACTCTTTGAGCGCTTCAAGGGCGTGATACTGGCGCGTGCGGTCGGTGGCCTCGGCCAGGGCGTCAAGCGCCGTGCGAACGCTCTCAGGGACACGGACAGTGATGTTAACGGTTTGCTCGCCGGTCGCGACCATAACCCCTCCCCGATTGCATCTGTTTATAAGCGGTTCATGTGCAATCAAGAACATGATACCCTATACACCATGAACAGGAACAGCATTTGTGTGGATATTTAAGGCCATTCAGTTGTCCCCTCACCCCCAGCCCATGGCTAACTGGCCCCTCGGCTGCGGCCCTCACCCCCAACCCCTCTCCCTCAAGGGGCGAGGGGAGAAGCCCGTGACGTGGTGGGCGGCTCCCCTCTCCCGCGTCAGGGAGAGGGCGCTAGACCGGCGATCGCGCAGCTAGGGATCGGGGGGCCAGTTAGCCATGGGGTGGGGGTGAGGGCCGTACGAAAGCAACACTTGATGCATACAGCACGGAAAAACAGCGCGCCCACGATCGGGACGCTATTGCGCATCTGGACCGGCATCGGTCTCCAATCCTTCGGCGGGGGCGCTTCGACGCAGCTGCTTATTCGGCGCGAGTTCGTCGAGAAGCGGCCCTGGATCGGGGCCGACGAACTGGGACACTTCTGGAACCTCTGCCTGTTTACGCCGGGCATCAACCTCATCGCCCTGACGATCTTGATCGGGCGCAAATTGGGCGGGCCCTGGGGCATCGTCGTCTCACTCGCCGGCTTGTTGCTGCCCAGCGTGGCCGTCACTTGCGGCCTGACGGCGGGCTTCGAGGTCGTCCAGCATAGCACGGTGATTCATGCCATCCTGCGCGGCGTCGTACCGGCGACGGCAGGGGTCATGGGGGTCGTCGCGTACGGCTTCGCCGGGCCGATTATGCGGCGCGCGCACGGAGAGGGTGCGCGGTCGGTGAGCGTGAGCGGCGCCATCATGCTCGGCGCCGCATTGGCCCTGATTCTCGTCAAGCTGCCGGTCGCCGTCGTACTCGTCGGTGTGGCCTTGCTCGGAGTCATCATCTTCACCCCCTGGCGCGCGCAAACGCCGACGCCGGCGCCTGCTCCTGTGATGGCTGGCTCACGCGACGAGGAGCGGCCTTCGTGATCCACCCCGTGCTGTACTTCCTGCTGTTCCTGAAAGCGTCGTTGTTCTCGTCGGGCGGCTTCAGCAATCTGCCGAGCTTGCATCGCGACCTGTTGGGCGCGGGCTGGGCCAGCGAGGCCGATTTCGGCGAGTCCATCGCCATCGGCCAGATCAGTCCCGGACCCAATGGGCTGTGGGTGATCAGCCTGGGCTACCTCACCTATGGCTACTTGGGGGCGATCCTGGCGTTGGTCGCGATCACGCTCCCCGCGCTGCTCGTGCTTGGCGTGGCCGCCATCTACGCCCGCATCGAACACCGCCGCTGGGTCGAGGGCCTGATGCGCGGCATCTCACTGGCGGTAGTCGGCATCCTCCTCGCCGTCTTCTGGACGCTGATACGCCAGCCGGGCATCGACTGGACCGGGTGGCTGATCGCGGCGGCGGCCTTTGGGCTGGCCGTCAGCCGCCGCGTCAACTTCATCGTCATCCTGGCGCTGGCGGGAATAGCGGGCTATTGCCTCTACCGCTAGCAATGGTTACCATAATAGCACTGATTAGCCATGCGCATCGTGCGCCGGACGTCGGCCATCGTGGTCGTGCCGAAAGCCCGCGCATGTAGAGCGTGTAGTGATAGGTCGCCCCTTGTACAACGAAGCGGATACGCGCGCTAAGCTGATCGACCCCGACCTGCACGCGGCCGGTTGGGACGAAAGCCGCATCAGTCGCGAACACTATTTCACCAAGGGGCAGATCTACCTCGTCGGCGACAAGGCCCGGCGCAAACAGCCGCTCAAGGCCGACTACCTGCTGCGCTACAACAGCGCGCTTCCGCTCGCCGTCGTCGAGGCCAAAGAGGAGAAGCTGGCCCCGACGGCCGGCATGCAGCAGGCCAAGCTGTACGCCCAACAACTCGGGCTCCTCTTCGCCTATAGCAGCAACGGACGCGGCATCGAGGAGTTCGACTTCAGTACGCAGGGGCAGCGCGGCCTCGACGCCTTCCCCTCGCCCGACGAGTTGTACGACCGCTACACCGCCGCCAACCACGCCGCTGCCAACGCCCCGAGCGGCCGGCAGGTAGCCACCTCAACGACGGCCTATCTCGACCCGCTAGTCGTGCCCTACTACGAGGGGGACGGCAAACGGCCCCGCTACTACCAGGAGATCGCCGTCAACAAGGCCATCGGCGCCATCGCGGGGGGACAGCGCCGCGTGCTGCTGACGATGGCCACCGGGACCGGTAAAACCTATATGGCGCTGCAAATCGCCTGGAAGCTAACCCGCGCCGGCCGCGCGCGGCGCATCCTGTTCCTGGCCGACCGCGTGACGCTGCGCGACCAGGCCTACAATGCCTTCACCGCCTTCGAGGACGCCCGCGCCGTGATCGACGCGGGCAAAGCCCCCGCCAGCCGCGATGTCCTCTTCGCCATCTACCAGGGCCTCTACGCCGAGACCGCGCCCGAGCCGGCCGGCGGCGACATGCGCCGCGTCTACGAGCGCTACCCGCGCGATTTCTTCGACCTGATCGTCGTCGACGAGGCGCACCGCTCCGGCTTCGGGACCTGGAAAAGCATCCTCACGCACTTCGAGTCGGCCATCCACCTGGGCATGACCGCGACGCCCAAGCGCGAGGACAACGTCGACACCTATGCCTACTTCGGCGAGCCCGTCTACAGCTACTCGCTCTCGCAGGGCATCCGCGACGGCTTCCTGGCGACCTATAAGGTACACCGTGTGCAGACCAACGTCGACAAGAACGGCGTAACGCTGGCCGACGCCAAGGAACAGGGCGCCGAGGTGTTCGTGCCGCCCGACGCCGCGCCGCGCGACCGCTACGACCAGGGCCAGTTCGAGCGCGAGATCACCCTGCCCGACCGCACGCGCCTGATCTGCACGCACCTAGCTAACCTGCTCGACGCCGGCGACCCCACCCAGAAGACGATCGTGTTCTGCGTCAACCAGGAGCACGCCGCCGACGTAGCCAAACACCTGCAGAACCACTTCGGGCCGCGGTTGAGCCTGCCCGACTACGCCGTGCGCATCGTGGCCGAGGAGCACGACGCGGCGGAGCTGACCGAGCAGTTCCAGGACGGCGACCGCCGCTCGCCCGTCGTCGCCACCACGGTGGACTTGCTCTCCACCGGCGTGGACATCCCCAGCCTGCGCAACGTCGTCTTCCTGCGGCCCATCGCCTCGCCCGTCGTGTTCAAGCAGATCATCGGGCGCGGCAGCCGCGTCGACGAGGGCGCCGACAAGCTGTGGTTCCGCATCGTCGACTACACCAATGCCACGCGCCTGTTCGACGCCTGGGAGGAGGTCGCCACGCCGGCGCCCCCCGAGCCGGCCGGCCCCGCCGACTACTACCTGACCGGCCTGGTCCTCGACCAGGATACCGAGCGCCCTATCGCGGGCGCGACCGCGCTGGTCGAAAGCGGCCCCAACACGACCGAGCAGCACCGCACCACCCGCACCGGCGCCTTCGGCTGCAAAGACCTGCCGCGTACCGGCGTCACCGTCATCGTCACCGCGCCGGGCTATCGCCGCCGCCAGGTCACCTGTCCGACCAGCGCCGGCCCCCATGTGGTCGTCGCCATCACGCTCGTGCCGCACAAAGAGTCGGGGGGTCGCGTCATCACCGTCAAGGGGCTGACCATCACCGTCGAGGACGAGATCTACCTCGAACTCGACGGCAGCGGGCAGCGCCTAACCGTGCAGGAATACATCAATCGCGCCAAGGCCGAGGTGTTCCAGCACGCCGCCGACGAAGCGACGTTGCGCGCGCTGTGGCTCGACTCCGCCCAGCGCAAAGAGCTGCTGGCGACGCTGCTCGCCGTCAACGTCTCGCCCGAGGCCATCGCCGCGCTGCTGCATCACCCCGACGCCGACGCCTACGACGTGCTGGCCTCCGTCGCCTTCGGCCGCGAGCCGGTCAGCCGCGACGACCGCGCCGCCGCCTTCGCCACGCGCAACGGCGACTTCGTCAACAGCTATCCACCGGCCGCGCGCGAGGTGCTACTGGCCCTGCTCGATAAATACCGGCTGGGCGGCGTGGACGAACTGGAGACGTCCGACGTTTTGCGGACCGCGCCGTTCGACCGCATGGGCTTCGCGCCCGGCGTGCTGCGCCGTTTCGGCGACGCCGCGCGCTACCGCTCCGCTGTGCAGAGTATGACCAGGAGATTGTATGAAGCATAGAGCACGGCCCTCACCCCCGACCCCTCTCCCGTGCGCGGGAGAGGGGAGTTGCATGCAGCCGCGCGTGGTTGCGGCCGAGACCGTAAAGCGTCAGAGTATGGCTGGGTCCGTAAAGCGTCAGAGTATGGCCGTAATGTTAATCCCCACGCGCCGTGGTTGGCGGGGGTCTGGGGGGAGGCATCTCCCCAGGCTCCCCCGGAGGGGGCGGGGGGGGCGAGAAGAGAGGCTTTCCCTTGGGGGCAGAGGGGGAGAAGAGAGTTTTCCACAAGCCCTACTGGCAGCGGACAAGCGCTGGCCGGCAACCGCGGCCGCGTGGCAGAATACAGGCGCCGCACGCATAGTTTAGGAGTATCGGAAGGGTGAACCGCGCGAACCTAGCCGCCGACATCTGGCGCGCCTGCGACATCATGCGCCGCGACGACGGCACGACCGGCAGCCTCGAATACATGGAGCAACTCTCCTGGCTGCTCTTCCTCAAGGTCTTCGAGGCCATCGAAGACCGCCTGGCGGTCGAGGCCGAGATGGACACGCCGCCGCGCGTCTACCGGCGCATCGTTGACGGCCCCTACCGCTGGAGCGCGTGGGCGCATCGCGACTTTCCAGCCGAGCGGCTCGTCGCCTTCATCGACAGCGAACTGTTCCCCTACTTGCGCGGGCTCCCCGTCGCGGGCGACCCCGAGCGCGCCGCCATCGCCGGCATCTTCGTCGACATCCCCGGCAACCGCATGAAGAGCCCCTACAACCTGCGCGACGTCATCGCCATCGTCGACGAAGTCGACTTCCAGAGCCAGGACGACATCTACACCGTCTCGCACATCTACGAAGACCTGCTGCGGCGCATGGGCAGTGAGAGCGGCATCACCGGCGAATTCTACACGCCGCGCCCTCTGGTGCGCTTCATGGTCGAACGCGTCGACCCACGCGTCGGCGAGACCGTCTACGACCCCGCCTGCGGCTCGGCCGGCTTCCTCGTCGAGGCCTACCTGCACATGAAAGGCGCGCGCGAACTGACCTCGACCGACACCGAGGCGCTGCAGCGCCACACCTTCCACGGCCGCGAGAAAAAGCCGTTGCCGTGCCTGCTGGGGCGCATGAACATGATCCTGCACGGCGTCTCCACGCCCGACATCCGGCGCGCCAACACGCTGGAGGCCGACGTGCGGGCCATCCCGGCCGAGGAGCGGCGCGACGTGATCCTGACCAATCCGCCGTTCGGCGGCAAAGAGAACAAGCAGGTGCAGCGCAACTTCCCGGTGCAGAGCCAGGCCACCGAGTTGCTGTTCATGCAGCACATCATGCGCTCGCTCAAACCAAGGGGGCGCTGCGCCGTCGTCGTGCCCGAGGGCGTGCTGTTCCGCGGCGACGCCTTCGCCGACGTCAAGCGCGATCTCCTGGAGAGCTACGACGTACATACGATCGTCAGCCTGCCGGGCGGCGTGTTCCAGCCCTACTCGGGCGTCAAGACCAACGTACTGTTCTTCGCGCGTGGCCGGCCCACGCGCGACATCTGGTACTACGAGGTCCAGCCGGCGGCCGGCGGACGTTTCACCAAGGGTAACCCCATCCGCGACCGCGACCTCGACGAACTGCGCGCGTTGTGGAGCGAGCGCCCGGCGACCGCGCGATCGTGGCGCGTCCCCGTCGCCGAGGTCGTGGCGCGCGGCTACGACCTGACGGCCAAGAACCCCAACCGCCCCGCCGACGCCGCCCAACTCTCGCCCGAAGAACTCGTCGCCTCCGCGCTCTCCAAAGAGGCGCAAATCGCCGCGGTGCTGGAGGAGATGCAGGCGCTCCTCGCCGGAGGCGCCAATGGCGGCGAGTGAGCAGTTGGCAATCGACTTCGCACCGGACGTATCGCCACAGAATACAAGCGCGGATGAACTACCCGAAGAGTGGAGGGTAGCGCGACTCGATCAAGTGTGCGAGATCAACCCCTCGCGTAAAGGCCGCACAAACTACTCCGACGATCTACCTGTCACGTTCGTATCCATGTCCGCTGTAGACGAAGGCGCCGGGACCATCGCGGCGCCGGACGTGCGGCCCTTTAGTGAGGTCAAGAAGGGCTACACCTGGTTCGTCGAAAACGACGTACTATTCGCCAAGATCTCGCCGTGCATGCAAAACGGCAAAGCGGCGGTAGCGGACGGCCTGAGCAACGGCGTCGGCTTCGGCTCGACCGAGTTCCATGTACTGCGGCCGGGACCCGACGTGTTGCCCGAGTGGATACACTTCTTTATGCGCCAGCCGTCTTTCCGCTCCGCTGCCGCACAACACTTCACAGGCTCGGTCGGTCAACAACGCGTCCCCGCGTCAATTGTCGGCGAACAGGTCATCCCCGTGCCTCCGCTACCCGAGCAGCGCCGCATCGTCGCGCGCATCGAGGAGCTAGCCGCCAAGATCGAGCGGGCGCGCGGGCTGCGGCGGGAGGCGACGCGAGAGGTTAGAACAATAATCCAGGCGGCGATAGAGCAAACATGGAGTGATACGACCACCTGGGAAAGTCGACCCCTTGGAGAACTTGTTACCTTGGTATCTGGGCAAGTAGATCCTACCATCGAGCCGTATGCTAGCCTTCCCCATATCAATGGTGAGGCTATCGAGTCAGGCACATGTAAGTTACTACCGTATCGGCTTGCAAAAGAGGACGCTGTCACCAGCGGTAAGTACCACTTCCGGGCTGGCTCAATTCTTTATTCCAAGATTCGTCCTAATTTGCGTAAAGCAGTTCAGGTGCCAGTCGAAGGAGTTTGCAGTGCGGATGTCTACGCATTAGATAGCATTGATCCCGTCTTGAATCCACGTTTCGTTATGTACTCTTTGGTAGAGCCCAATTTTACCGTGTATGCTGATGCGCTGTCAGGTCGCGCTCGTATACCCAAGCTCAATCAGCAACAATTGTTGGCTTACAAATTGAGCTTTCCGCCTTTGGATGAGCAAAAGGGGATTGTTATTTACTTGGACAGCTTGCAGGAAAAGACGGACGCGCTAAAGAGGCTGCAAGCGGAGAGCGCCGCCGAACTCGACGCGCTGCTGCCAGCGGTGCTGGCGAGGGCGTTCAGGGGCGAGTTGTAGGGCTGCAATAACAGCCTCAACTGCCTTTTGGCATCGAAAACCTCTCTTATCGTGGAGAAATCGTTGGATCGTCAGTGGCAACAGATGAGGGGTCAATGCGACGTATAACCAGGACGCCAACGCTCCCGGTCAATGGGTTGTTGCCTCCGACCAGAGGGCCAACGTAGTGACCGCCCCACACTGTCAAGCCGTGGGCTTCAACCGTGCGTATCAACGAGGTCAAACGAAACCCTTCGCGTACCCGTGCTCCTGCATCAACGTCGTCGTAAATATCCATCCAGTCGTGTGCCTGACCTGAAAGTTCCGCGATAGCTTCAGCATCTTCCTCGCTTACCGGCTCAGGGTGATCGAAGTGCAGCGCGAGGCAGTTGCCGACGATATCGAGCAGTTGCTTACCTGTCTCGATACGTTCGACACGCACGATCCTTGGCGTCTCTCCCTCGGTCTCATTCTGCTTTGGCTTGTTCACATTGAGCGCGGCCTCAACCCATCGCTCATGGCTGGCCTTAATTGCCCGCAATTCCGCAGTTGCATAGGTGGTCGGCTGATCATCGACCCGCTTGTGATCGACCTTGCAGAGTAGGATAAGGTTGTCGTACTCATCGAGTCGCTCGGGCGAAAGCGTACGAGCGCGCGGTCCCCCTTTTGCCTGCGCCACAATGTGACACTCGTCCCCGACAACGGCATCAGGATCGGGCGCGGTTCCCAATTCCACCAACTGCTGCTTGCACAAGGCACAGCAATTTCCAGAGCGCCCCCATAAGAGTTTCCGCGTGTAATCGGTGATCGCCATTAGACCTCGATTCCTACTTTTCCACCTTAATCAGCTGAAAGTATCCTGGTTAGTGCGAGAGCTACTCACCCTTTCTCATATAATCGTACATTTCTTTTGGCGGCACGCCATGGATCATGCCCTCAGATAACTTGGCAAAGTACATGGTGTGATCCATCTGCCCCGAAAGGACGATGCGACGACTGTTGTTAAACGCGTCAATAAACTCGTCCGGCGATGAGGTGCTGCTACGTAGGGCATCATAGACGCTGTCCAGCACCGTGTGCCACTCCTGTTCTTCAGTCGGTTGCATCAGTGAATACAGATCAGCTACAAATTCCGCAACCGTTCTATAATCGATATTAGTGATCGCTGCAAATACGTCTACACCGGAAAGCGCGTGTCCCATTACATCTAGTGGCACCTTGCGAATAGCGAACACCCGGATAATCTCAGCCCGTTCAATCGGACCTAACATCTTCACGCGCTGATCTTTACTGATAGCGTCTAATCTGGCCTTAGCGACTTTGAGATCATTTACCTCAACGAACTGGGCCGCGAACGTATGAATGGCCTCCACCTTACCGGCAGCTCTCACGCTTGAGATGAGCAAGATGAGGGTCAACAAACCTACCCATGCTACGCAGAAGACGATGAAGCGACCAACCGTCCAGTCAACGGTGAACGATGTTAGAAGACCTACTACGAGAGCGAGCAATGCCTGCGCGTAATCATTGCTCTTGAAATAGACGAAGACTGCGGCGAAGAAGACAACCAGAACCGTCACCCCGATCATCATCTTGACCCATAGAAGCGACACAACAATAACTAAGGCGGCAACAAAGAAGATTACAGGCACCACGCCAGGCACAAGGTTGTTCGCGGCTAAAATACTTCCTCTCAGTGCCGCAAGAGCCGAGATGAGAGTTGGCTGCTCTTTGTTATTGAGGTTCATGTACAGCCGTTCTGACCATTGCAGCCCCCATGCACAGTTAGCTGTGCGGATCTAAAGTGGCCCCTATTCCCAACCTGGCAGGTTCCAGTCCCGTTCACTTCTACAGAGGTAAGGATGCAACCGTCGTTGAGCCCGTGGAGATTAACGGGGCCTTTGCTACTTCGTCCTGGTGATGTGTCGAAAAGGTAAAGATATGCTCTAATAGTATCTATGTTCTAGTAGTCCGTCAAGCGAACTCTGAGCAGTTGCTCCTGGGACCGCCGGCATCCTGCCGGCAAGCGTTTGCCGGCAGGATGCCGGCGGTCCCAGGGGGTATGACCGGCCCAACTGTTTAA
>JAABUM010000941.1_pt1 | contig 46514 bp, 38 predicted proteins | sample 5559161 | NCBI WGS metagenome assembly JAABUM01 (sample SAMN10711868, study PRJNA513369) | rock metagenome | isolation source: Antarctica rocks | place: Antarctica: Victoria Land, Siegfried Peak nord
CCTCGCGCAAGAGCATCTTGACCGGCTCTGTCAACTCCACCTCGCGCCCCTCCTCCCGGCGACACAAGTCCCCCTCGCCAGGAGCCTACCACATGCGGGATACCTATTTCCACGCGCGGCCCTTAGTGCGGGTGACACCGGGTTAGCCGGGGTGCCGCCCACCGCCATCCACAACCCATCGCCCGCGCCGCTGCTGATAGTCGCGTTCGCAATCGGCGCAGTACACCAGGGCTTCGGCGAAACACATCGTGCTATGGAGGGTGAGCGCGAGTGGGCGACCGCAGCCGAGGCAAATGAACTCGCTCGGCGCGGCTGTCGGTGTGTCGGGCGCTGTACCCGTTCCCGACGGTGGCTGGTCGGTGGTGTCCTGATCGTGTCGGTCCATCGGTCTGCTCCTGTCGGGTTGCGTGCCGCTCCCCTGATGGTACGTGCTGTGGTGACCGCGCACCAGGGGGACCGCCGCGCAATGGTGTTCGTGACGGAGCCCGCTTGTCGAGAACTCCCGGCTCCGAACACCTGCACCACGACAGTGCCGCCCGCTGTGCCACGACTGCTGGCCGACGCGCGTACTTCAGGGGTGCCGCGCCACCACGCCGAGCATCAGCGGCAACGATGGGGTGCCCTCGGGCGGGTACATCCGCTTGCCGGGTTCCTCGCGCATCCCCTCGAAGAGGCGCGCACCGTTGGCGTAGGGGTATTCGCGGAGAACATCCAGGGTGAGTCCGGCGGCGATGAGCGCCGTCACGAGGTCGCCGATCCCCCAGGCCCATTCGTGGCCGGGGTGCGGATTGGTGAAGTCGCCGACCCCCGCGACCCATCCTGACGGCGTCAAGCCCTCGCCGGCCATCGCCACGTAGTCGCCCACGCCGGTCGGCCAGCTGCGCGCCTTGCCGCCGCTCGAATAGTCGAATCGGCGCGACCAGTCGAAGTCGAAGACCATCGAGAGGGGATGGAACTCGACCGCGACGAAGCGCCCGCCCGGCTTCAGCACCGCCGCGATGCTGCGCGCCCAGCGGTCGAGGTCGGAGAGCCAGCCGATGAAGCCGTAGGAGCAGAAGACGATATCGAACTGGCGGCCCGCCGCGCCCGCCTCCGCTAGCCAGTCGTAGATGTCGGCGCGCTCGAAGGTGGCCGGGATATCGGCGTCGGCGGAGAGTTGCCGGGCGAAAGCGATCGCCTCGTCGCTGATGTCCACGCCGGTCACGGTCGCGCCGCGCGCCGCGAGGCCGAGGGTGTCCTGCCCGGCATTGCACTGAAGGTGCAGCAGCGATAGTCCGTGCAGATCACCGAGCAGCGCGATCTCCTCCGGGAAGAGGGTGCTGCCACCCGCGCGCAGGAACGCCGCCTGATCGGCCTTGTGGCTGTTGTGCGCGACGGTCGCCGCGTTCCACGCCCGCCGATTCTCCTCGTGGCGGGTGCGGTTGGCCTGTTCGGTCTCGGTCATCGGTGTGGCCCTTTCTCGTTCGTGGATACATGAACAACGGAATATTCGCGAGTGTTTACAGTGCCGCTGCGTGCGTGGGTCCGGGGCTGAAGTGTACCCATGAAGGGCACACTGTCCCGGCGAAGGGCGGCTCACACCGCCACAAAGCCCCTCCGAGGACTGGAGGCATTCCCTACGCCGCAGCGTCACCCAGCGTGCCCCTCTCCCTGAGAGGGAGAGGGGTGGCGAGCAGTTGCGAGCCGGGGTGAGGGCTTGCAGCGCCGTGGGTTAGCCATTGGGCTTGAGTAAGCCGTTGGACTGAAGTACCACTGAAGGGCAGCCGCTCCCGGCTGAAGGCTTCGCCACGAAGTACCCATGAAGGGCGCACCGCCTCCAGGGGATACTATCCGCCTGCGCCGACTGGAGCGCCCCAACCCGCTCTTCTCCCGCCCCCCTCTGTGTCTCTACGTCTCCTGTTCCGTCCCTTTTCTCCTTCTGCTCTCGTCGCTCTACGCCTCTGCGCCTCTGCAGCCAATGTCCTATCAACGAGCCTGCGCCGGTTGCTGTTTCCGGCACACTATCCCATACTTCGCGCGGTGCGCAGCGCGGCGCGATGGGGCGTTCCCAGCGGACGGGAGGCGGGATGACGGCGACAGGGACGATCGACTTCACGCGCGGGGTGCCGGCGATCGAGAGCTTCCCGTTGGAGCAGACGGCGGAGTGCGCGGCGGCGGTGCTGCGCGGGCCGCACGGCACGGCGGTGATGCAATACGACAAGGGCGCGGGCTTCGCGCCGCTGCGCGAGTGGCTCGGCGCGCGGCACGGCGTCTCGGCGGACGAGGTGCTGCTGGCGAACGGCTCCCTCCAGATCGTCGAATTCCTGGCGCTGGCCCTCCTCGATCCGGGCGACGCGGTCTTCGTGGAATCGCCGACATACGATCGCACCCTGACGATGCTGCGCCGCTACGGCGTGCGCCCGGTGGGGATCCCGATGGAGGCCGATGGGCCGAACCTCGACGCGCTCGAAGCGGCGCTCGCGCGCGAGGTACCCAAGGTCTTCTATCTCATCGCGGACTTCCAGAATCCGTCCGGCGCGACCCTCTCGGCGGCGAAGCGCGCCCGGATCGCGGCGCTGGCCGAGCAGCACGGCTTCTGGCTGCTGGAGGATGCGCCGTACCGGCCGCTGCGCTACCGGGGCGAGCAATTGCCCGCCCTGGCCGACCTCGCCCCGTCGCGGACCCTGCACATGTCCTCGTTCACCAAGCAGATCAGCCCCGGCGTGCGTGTCGGCTACATCGTCGGCGACCGGGCAACGATCGCGCAGCTCGCGCGGGTGGCGAACGACACCTACATCTCCCCGAACCTGATCGGCGAGGCGACCGTCTACGAGTTCTGCAATCGCGGCCTGCTGGAGCCGCAGTTGGCGCGGTTGCGCGCCCTCTACGGCCCGCGCCTGCTCGCGATCGGCGCGGCGCTGCGTGCGTCCCTGCCGGAGGCGGATTGGATCGAGCCGGACGGTGGCTTCTTCCTCTCGATCAATCTGCCGGACGGGGTGACGAGCGCGGCGCTCGGTCGGCGCGCGGCCGAGGTCGGCCTGAGCCTCAGCGACGGGCGCGGCTTCTTCCCGAACCCCGCCGATGGCGAGCGCTTCCTGCGCCTCCCGTTCTGCGCGCTGACCCCGGAACAGATCGACGAGGGGATCCGGCGTCTCGCCGGGGCCGTCCACGACGTGGCCGGGAGTGCGGCGCGGGCGTAGAGGTCTGTCGGCTGTCACGGCCTACGCGCCAACCTCATTTGCGGTGCCCTGTGGGCCGCCTCCGATCTGTTGCGCCACTCCGATATCTCGCCTTGCCTTCAGAACGTGCGTTCTGTTATGGTGATGTGACGCGCTTGTGGGTGTCGCGCCGCTGTGCCGTGGCAGCGCTCGGGCGTATAGCGTGGCGGCACCGCTGTTCCCCGCCGTGACCGACGGGGCAAAGCGTCGTCCACATCGACCGGGGGAGCTATGGCGAAGACGCTGCTCATCGTCGAGTCGCCATCCAAGGCAAAGACCATCGGCAAGTATCTCGGCCCGGACTACCTCGTCCGCGCCTCGATGGGCCATGTGCGCGATCTGCCGCGCCGTACCCTCGGGGTGGACGTCGCGGGGGATTTCGCGCCGTCCTACGAGATCACCGCCGAGAAGAGCAAGACGGTCGCGGCGCTTCGCAAGGCGGTCCGCGGGGCCGACGCGGTCCTGCTGGCGACCGACCCCGATCGCGAGGGCGAGGCGATCGCCTGGCACATCGCGGTCGCCACCGGGCTCGCGCGGAGTCGTATCCGCCGCGTCGTCTTCCACGAGATCACGCAGCGGGCGGTGCGCGCCGCCGTGGCCGCCCCCCGCCCACTCGATATGCACCTCGTGGACGCGCAACAGGCGCGGCGGGTGCTCGATCGCATCGTCGGTTATACGCTCAGCCCGGTCCTCTGGGCGAAGATCGGCAAGGGCCTCTCGGCGGGGCGCGTGCAGAGCGTGGCGCTGCGCCTCGTGGTAGAGCGCGAGCGCACGATCACGGCGTTCGTCCCGGTCGAGTACTGGACGCTCGACGCCGATCTCGCCAAGCGCCCCGCCGACGATCCGGCGGGGCATTTCCGCGCGCGGCTGGTGGCGATCGGGAAGGGCGAGGCGGATCTGCCGCACGAGGAGCGCGCCCAGGCGGTCGTGCGCGCGCTCGATGGCGCGGCCTACAAAGTGCTGGCGGTCCGCGCGAAGCAGACGCCGCGTCGCCCCGCCGCCCCGTTCATCACCAGCACCTTGCAGCAAGAAGCCTCGCGCAAGCTCGGTTGGGGGGCCAAGGCCACGATGTCGATCGCCCAGCAACTCTATGAGGGGGTCGCGGTCGGCGCGGAGGGGCAGGTCGGCCTCATTACCTACATGCGGACCGATGCGACCCAGGTCGCCCCCGAGGCGCAGGCCGAGGCGCGCGCCTTCATCGCCCGGCAATGGGGCGACCGGTTCGTGCCCGCCACCCCGCCGCGCTACGCCGGGAAGGTGCAGAACGCGCAGGAGGCGCACGAGGCGATCCGCCCGACCTCCACGATGCGGACGCCCAAGAGTCTGCGCCCGTTCCTCTCGCCGCAGCAGGACAAGCTCTATACGCTGATCTGGCGGCGCTTCGTGGCGAGCCAGATGGCCCCCGCGCTGGTCGACCAGACGACCGTCGATGTCGCCACCGGGCGCGATGGGAAACGGCTCCCGTTCCTCTTCCGGGCGCAGGGGTCGTTGATCACGTTCTCCGGTTTCCTGGAGGTCTATCGCGAGGGGCTCGACGACGACCAGCGCGACGCGCTCGATGACAAGACGCTGCCCGCGCTGGCCGAGGGGGAATTGCTCGATCTGCGCGGCCTCCTCCCCGAGCAGCATTTCACCGAGCCGCCGCATCGCTTCACCGAGGCGACGCTGGTCAAGGCGCTCGAGGCGCAGGGGATCGGTCGCCCGTCCACCTATGCCGCGATCCTCTCGACCGTCATGGATCGCGGCTACATCGACAAGGAGGGGAAATCGCTGCGCCCGGCGGAGCTGGGCTGTGCGGTGAATGACCTGCTCGTCGCGAACTTCCCCGAGGTCGTCGATCCGGGCTTCACCTCGCGCCTGGAGGCGCAGCTCGACGAGATCGCAGCCGGGAAGCGGCAGTGGGTGCCGGTCCTCGCCGACTTCTACGGCCCGTTCGAGGCGAGCGTGCAGCGCGCGACGCAACTCCCGAGCGCGCCGCCAATCCCGCGCGCGGCTGGTGCGGCGAAGGGGGCACCACGCGGGGCGCGCACCTCCGGGGCGAAGCGCTCGGCGGGCACGCGCGCGCGCAAAGGGACCGGAGCACGCGCCGCACCGGTGGCGACCGGTGTCCCGTGCCCGGAGTGTCGGCAGGGCACGCTCGTCGAGCGCCGCGCAAAGGCGTCCACGCGCCCGTTCTACGGCTGCGATCGCTATCCTGCCTGCCGGTTCACGACGAATGAGCGCCCGCAGGCCGTCGGTTCGTAAGGGGGATGCAATGTTGGGGACGGCCTTTGAGGGGCGGCCCTCACCCCGGCGCTCAGAGGGCACCCACCCATCCAAGGAGAGGGGGAGGGGCGTTGTCGCAGTGGAGATCGATGGCTGATACGACGGGTTCGGCCCTCACCCCGGCGCTCACGCGCCACCCCTCTCCCTCTCAGGGAGAGGGGCCTCGTTGCAGGGTAGGGAGTAGATGGATAAGCCCTTTCTTTGCCCGCCCACGCCGGTCTAAAACCAACCCCCGAAACGCCGCAGTGTCACCCAGCAGGCCCCTCTCCCAGATTGGGAGAGGGGTGGCGAGCAGTTGCGAGCCGGGGTGAGGGCTCACCCTCGCCCGTGTCAACAACCAACTCAATCAGTGACTCCTCCTCCTCCCCCTCTCCTCGGATGGGCGGGCGCCCTCTGGGCGGCGGGTGGCGCGTGAGCGCCGGAGTGAGGGTCTAACCAGCACTCGCCCGCCCCCACAACAAGACCATCTTCCAACGTGGCGTGTGCTGGATGCCCCTATTCGTCATGCCGCTAGAGCATCGGCAGCGAGCGCGGCCTGGGTCCGCGCGGGAAGGCGGCGTCGAGCCGCGCGATCTCAGTTTCAGTCAGGGTGAAGGCTCCGGATCCGGCATTGTCGGCAGTGTGCACGGGGTCGCCAGCCTTGGGAATCGCGAAGGTGCCGGGCGCGCGCGTCAGGAAACGCAGCGCCACCTGGCGCGGGGTGGCCCCATGCGCGGCGGCGATCTCCGCCAGCGCGCGACCGCCCGGCGTGCGCGGGTCGGGGAAGTCGCCGTGCCCGAAGGGGCTGTAGGCGACGACCGCCACGTCGTGCGCCGCGCACCAGGGAGCGACCGCGTGCTCGATCGCGCGCTCGCCAAGGTGGTAGAGCACCTGATTGCAGGCGATCTTGCCCGGCCCCGCGACCGCCAGCGCGTCGTCCAGATCGTCGGTGTCGAAGTTGCTGACCCCCCAGGCGCGGATCTTCCCCGCCGCTGCTAACTGCTCGAACGCGGCGAAGGTCTCCGCCAGCGGGTGCCGACCGGGCCAGTGCAGCAGATAAGCGTCGAGATGGTCGGTGCGGAGGCGTCGCAGGGAGGCGTCGCAGGCGGCGATCGTGCCTCGGCGCGAGGCATGTTCCGGCACGACCTTGGAGACGAGGAAGACCTCGTCGCGCCGCCCGGCGATTGCCTCGCCGACGAGTTCTTCGGCCCCGTCGTACATCTCCGCCGTATCGACGTGGGTCAGCCCCAGATCGAGCCCGCGTCGCAGGGCGGCGATGGCGGCGGCGCGGTCGCCGTGCGCGATGTACCACGTCCCCTGTCCGACGATCGGGATGCTGGCCCCCCCAGGGCCGAACGGTCGTTGTTCCATCGTTTTTTCTGGTTTCCCCTTACGCCCGTTCTGATCGGTGTATGCCAACCAGCGCCACTTTCCCGGCCAGGATACCTTATGCCGACGTGGTTCGGGGACCGAGCACCCGATCGATGGCTGCCAGGGAGCGACGTGCATCGCTGCGGTACAGATCGTGTCAGCGGGCGGGCAGGATCAGCGCCGCGCCGCACTCGTCCGGCTCGAAGGCGACTTTGACGGTGTACCGAAGCGGCGCGTGGAAGTTCTCGGCGTAGAGATAGCTGGCTTGCGCGCCACCGGTCACGCAGAGGTCGTCGGACTCCGCGACGGCGGCGTGAACGTCCGGCTCGATCGCCGCCTCGTAGTCACGGAGGACCGACTGATCGGTCGGGCGGAGATAAACACCTTGCGTGAGCGCCACGACCGCCAGGAGCCAGACGCAGCAGACCGCCGCGAAGCGGCCCAAGGTTACGGGGTTGCTCGGGCGCAGGCGCACCCGCGTGAGGAGCGTGATATTGAGCGTGAGCAGGACGATCATCCAGTAGAGGTAATAGCGGAGCAGGTGTGCCTGCGGCAGGAACGCGGTGACGAGCGAGAGCAGCAGGAAGCCGAGCGCGCCGATGCGGGCCTCGCGCGAGCGGGTTCGCAGCGCGAGGAACGCCAGAAGGGCGAGGTTGAGCAGCACGAACGGGACGCCGTAACCGCCCATGCGGTCGCCCGGCGAATCGTCCGGCACCGAGCCCTGATCGACCGTCCAGAGATAGGGGCGGTCCGCGTCGAAAGCGCGGAACTCCAGGAGCGAGCAGAGCCAGCGCACCGCCTCGGGGGCGTCCTCGAGGTAGGTGGGTGCCTTGGCGTAGGCATCCCAGCCGTACGGCAGTTCGACGTCGAAAATTTCGACCGGGACCGGGTAGAGCGGATTGTGATAGAGGAGAGTGTTCTTGAGGTAGGTTCCGAAGATCAGCGGTGTCGCCACCGCCACCGCCAGCACCGTGTAGGCGATGCGGGCGCGGATCGCCACGTCGCCACGGACGTAGAGGGAGACGAGACGCGCGAGCACGACGGACAGAGCGAGCAGCACCATCGGGAGGAGTTGCATCTTCATGTTCGCGGTCGCGCCGAGCGTGGCTAGCAGCAACCCGGTCTCCCACGGGGCGGGGACAGCGGGGGTCAGGTAGCGGCGGTAGGCGAGGATGAGCGCGGTGGCGCAGGCGAGGTTGGCCGGGAGATCGACGAAGCTGGTACTGGCGTGGATCTGGATCAGCGGCGTCGCGATCAGCGCCAGGAACAGCACTGCGCCGGGGAGTCGCAGGTAGGCACGTGCGAAGGCGCAGTAGAGCGCGAGGCTGCCGAGCGCGACCAGATTGGCCGCCTGCATCCGTCCGGTCAGCCGCCAGAGGAGCCCCTGCAATGCCTCGGTCAGCAGCGGGAAGCCGCGATAGACCGCCTCCAGGTAGTCTACGAAGCCGTAGGTGTCGGCGGGCGTAATCCGCCAGATGCGGGCGGCGAAGGGGAGGTGGTAGAAGAGGGCATCCCACCCGAGGAGATCGATATCCCACCACGCTTTGCTGAGGAGGAGCAGGAAGCAGACGAGCGCGAGGAGGCGCAGAAGGAGGTGCGCGCGGCGCGAGAGTCCCGGATATTCGGCCAGCCGTGGGCGTGCTGAGCGCGCGATCATCCCTACCCTATCGGCACGCCTCTGCTCGACGCACGAAGATCAGCGGCGATTGATGCAGGCTGAGATGAGTCAATGAAGATTATGTGTCACGGGTGTGAGTATAGCCGGGGCCTTTAAGCAAGTGGTGAAGACTCGATGAGAATTCGGTGAGAATGGCGTGCAAGGGCGGGACCACTCGGTCCCGCCCCCGCGCACGAATAAGGCGGATTAGCCCCGCGTGCCCTGCCGTCGGACGTGGTTTACGCGACGAAGGTGTCGATGGCGCGTAGCAGCGCCTGCATGTAGCCGATGGCGTGGGCGCGGCCCCGGTAGCCGTAGGGGACATCGCCGACCATCTGCGGGACGTGGTCGTCGAGGACGAAACCGGTGAAGCCGTGCTGCTTCAGCAGCAGCATGATCTCCGCCGGATTGTAGTTCCCCTCGCCGATGAAGCACTCCTGGAAGTTCGGCACGTTCCCCTGCACGTCGCGGAAATGGACGTAGGCGATCCGCCCCAGCGGCCCGAAATGCGTGATCATCTCGCGCACGTTCGCCGCGCCACCCGGCATCTCCGAGCAGCAGCCGAGGCAGAGATCGAGCGCCCAGGCGGGGCTGCCGTTGCTGAGGGCGTGGGCGCGCTTGAAGTCGTCCGGCGAGCAGAAGATCCGCGCGATCCCGCCGAGTTCCGGCACCGGCGGATCGTCGGGGTGCAGCGCCAGCCGCACCCCCGCCTCCTCGGCGACGGGGAGGACGGCACGGATGAAGTACTCGTAGTTGGCCCACATCGTCTCGCGACCGACGACCGTGCCGTCGGCGTGGGCGAAGACGCCATCGATCGCCGTGTTGTCCGGCACCGAATAGCTGCGGCGTGTCGCGGGCGTCGCGCTGCCGACGAGCGCGAGGTCGAACGCGGTGACCTTCGCGCTGCCGCGCCCCGTCGCGAGTGGCGTCCGCCAGACGGAACTCGGCATGAAGTGGTAGCCGAGGATCGGGATCCCGGCCTGGCCCAGATTGCGGATCGTGGCCTGATACCCGGCGATCTGCTCGTCGCGACCCGGTAGCCCGAGCAGGATCTTGTCGGTGAAGCCGTGCGGCACGTTCTCGATCGCTTCGAGGCGCAGGCCATACGACGCGACCCGCGCGGCGAGCGCGCGCAGCTCCGCCGCCTCCCAGCGCCCGCCCCCCTCCGAGAGACCGAGCCTCGCCCCGCCGGTGCGGACGCTCCGCAACCCGAGTTGCGCCCCGAACTGCAGGGCCTCGTCGCTCAGTCCGGTCGCGTCGCACAGCCCGACCCGCAATTGCTCCCCTTGCTGCATGGTTCCGCTCTCTTTCCCTGGTCTGGAACCGGGTACAGCCCCGGCCCATGTCACGCGGGCAGCGTCGCCCGCCTCAGCCCTTGACCGCCCCCTCCGTCAACGCGCGGACGAAGAAGCGTTGCAGGACGAGGAAGAAGATGATGACCGGGAGGCTGATCGCGAGCGAGACCGCCATCAGCCCGGCCCAGTTGGCGCTGTTCTCGGTGAGGAAGAACGCCTGACCGACCGGCAGCGTCCGCATACTCGGCTCGCTGGTCAGCGTGCTGGCGAAGATGTACTCGTTCCAGGCGCCGATGAAAGAGTAGATCGCGGTGGCGATCAGGCCGGGGGTGGAGAGGGGCAGGATGATCCGCCAGAAGGCCCCGAAGCGCGTGCAGCCATCGATCCGCGCCGCCTTCTCCAACTCCTCGGGGATGTTGGCGAAGAAGCCCCGCAGGAGCCAGATCGCCAGCGGCAGCGAGAAGGTCAGGTAGGCGAGGATCAGGCCGAAGTAATTATTCTGGAAGTGCAACGCGGCCATCAGCTGGAAGAGCGGCACCAGGAAGACGACCAGCGGGAACATGTTGCGACCCAGGATCGAATAGAAGAAGGCCGCCTTGCCGGGAAAAGTGAAGCGCGCGAAGGCGTATGCCGCCGGCACCGCCACGAGGAGCGCGAGGATCGTGGTGCCGGTGCTGACGACGAGGCTGTTGGCGAAGTAGCGCGGGAAGTTGTTGTTGTTCGCGGCCTGGGAGTCCCAGAGGGCGCGGTAGGCCACGAAGGTGATCTCGTTCGGGATCCAGCGCGGCGGGATGACGAAGGCTTCTTGCACCTTCTTGATCGAGGTGCTGAACATCCACAGGAACGGGAAGAGGGCGAAGATGCTGAGGAGGAGCAGGAAGCCGTAGGACATGATCCCGTCGAGCAGCGCGTTGCGTCGCTTCCGGCGCAGGGTCGCCTGCCGGGCCTGCGCGTACTGCGCGCGCGGCTGGGCCGTCGTGACGAGCGGGCGTTCGATCGTCGCCATCAGCCCCTCCCCGCCCGCGCGGGCCGCGTGTCGCGATTGAGCAAGCGGATGTAGAGGACCGCGAAGATCATCAGCGCCAGGAAGATCAGGACGCCGAGGGCGGCCGCCAGCTCGAAGTGCGGCGTGCCGACGAAGGCGACCGAGTAGAGGTGAGTGATGAAGATCTGCGACTGGTAGGCCGGGCCGCCGCCGGTCAGCACCCAGACGATCGTGAAGGCGTTGATGTTGGCGATGATCAGCAGGATGCTGGTGATCGTCAGCACCGGGAGGAGTTGGGGCATGGTGATGTCGGTGAAGCGCCGCCAGCGCCCCGCGCCGTCGATTTTCGCGGCGTTGTAGAGCTGCTCGGGGATCGCCTGGAGCCCCGCCAGGAACATGATCATCGCGAACGGGAACTCCTTCCAGACGTTCGCCACGACGATCGAGGGCATCACCAGCGCGGTGGAGTCGATGAACTTGATCGGCTGGGCGATCAGGCCGAGCCCGATCAGCATCCCGCTGATCACGCCGAAATCGGCGTGGTACATCCACTTCCAGAGGAACGCCGCCGTGACGGCGCTGATGATGTACGGGATGAAGAGGATGCTGCGGAAGATGCCCCGGAACCGGATCGGGCGCACGAGGACGAGCGCCGCGAGCAGGCCGAGCCCCAGGGCGAAGACGGTGCTGAAGAAGGTCCAGACGACCGTGTTCTTCAGGACGAGCCCGAAGTGCTCGTCACCGATCGCCTCCCGGTAGTTGTCCAGGCCGACGAACTGCTCCGCGCCGCCATAGGGCGAGGTGTAGAAGAAGCTCATCCGCAGCACATCGATCAGCGGATAGAGGATCACGAGGCCCATCACGATCAGGGCCGGGGCCACGTAGGCATAGTCGGCCCAATGCGCCCGGATTTCTTTCCAGATACGCGGCTTGCCGGGGGCGACGCGCACCCGGCTCGTCGGCGTCGCGATGACCATCCGTACCTCCTGCGCGGGCGTGCCCGGCACGCCCCTCCCCGGTCGGCGGCGAACGCCCTGCCACGGCGAAGACGCCGTGGGCAGGGCGTCGCCAGCGACCCGCCTACCGGCGCTTCGCGATCAGATCGTTGACCTTCTTGGCGGTGTCCTGCGCGGCCTGTTCCGGGGTCTTCACCTTCAGCATCACGTCCTGCATCATCTGCGGCACGTACAGGTTCATGATGTCCGACGACTCCGGCACCGCCGGGAAGGAGATACCGTACTGGAGGTTGTCGGTCGTCACGTTGAGGAAGCGATTCTCGGCGAGGCGCTGCTGCTGCGCGGGGAGGTTGAAGGCGTCGCGGTTGCCGGGGTTGGAGGTCTCCCACTGGTGGTAGAGCGACCAGACCGGCGCGGTGCGGTCCTTCACCACCGCCTTGGCGGCGGCGAGATCCTTGACCCCCTTGAAGATGACGACGTTCGAGCCGCCGAAGACGACCGCGCGGCGCACCGGCCCCTGCGGCATCAGCGTGTAGCCGAGCTTCTCCGCGACCTGCGGCGCGGTCCGCAGCGCGACCGCGTACGTCGTCGGGTGGCCCGACATCATCGCGATCTCGCCGGAGAGGAGGAGGCTCTGATTCTCCACGCCGGTGTTCGTCAGCGCCGATTGCGGGGCGGAGCTGTCGCGCACGAAGACGTCGTAGACCCATTGCAGCGCCGCGATCGTCCCCGCATTATCGAACTGGGACTTCGCGTAGGTCGGGTTGTCGGAAGTTTCATCGAGGGCCGCGCCGCCATGTGCCCAGCAGAGGGGCATGAAGCGGTAGGGGATGTCCCCCGCATTCAGCTTGGCGACGAGGCCGTAGCCGGCCTTGCCGGTCTTGTCCTTGATCTGCTTGGCGAACGTCTGCACCTCGGCCCAGGTCTTCGGCGGCGTCTCGGGGTCGAGCCCCGCGCGCTGGAAGAGATCCTTGTTCCAGATGAAGCCGTGCGTCTCGTTGTTGGTGGGGACGCCGTAGAGCTTGCCCTGCCAGCTGACCGACTTGAGCGCGCCGGGCCAGAAGTTCTCCGGCTTGTAGCCCATCTCCGCGAGGTCGATCTCCGCGAGTGCGCCGCTCGCCGCGAACTCCGGCCCCCAGAGGAGGGGCAGCACCGCCATGTCCGGCCCCTGCCCCGCCCGCAGCGCGACGCGGAGCTTGTCCAGCATGTCGTTGTAGGCGAGCTGCTCCTCCTTGAACTGGACGCTCGGGAGGGTCGTCTTGAGCTGCCCGACCCACTGCTGGTGGTACTGCGAGCTTGGCAATTCAGGGTTGTCGTAGGTCGTCTGCCAGTAGCGCACGCTGCCCGAGACCGCCGCGTTCGCCGCGTTCGGCGTCACGGTGATGATCGGCGCGACCCCCGCAGTTGCGCGGACGCTCGCGGTCGCGCCCGCCCCTGCCGTGCGGGTCGCAACCGTCTGGCCGCCCGTGCCCCCGGCCAGCGCCGGGCTCGTCCCGGCGGCGGTCGGACCCGCGCCGCTCGGGGCGGTCGTCGCCGGTGCGGTGCCGCAGGCCGCCAGGAGCGCCGTGACCGCCGACCCTGCGGCGAGCTTCAGGACCGTGCGCCGTGTGAGTTGTTCCGCCATGCTCTCCCCCTTCTCCCTTGCCCATTGTGCCACCCGTTGCGCCCCTGATGAGCCCGACGGCATTGAAGCCTCGCCCGCGCGGGCGACCTTGCCGCCGTCGCCGGGGGATCGCTCAGGGCGCACGCGGTGCCCCCGCCGCGTTCGTCGGCGTGTAGGGATCGCGCGCGATGACCATCCGGGCGCTCTCGAGGTGCGCCGCGATCGTCGCGGCCGCCGCCTCGGCATCGCCCCGGGCGATCGCGGCGACGAGTTGTTCGTGTTCGGCGTGCAGCGCCTGGCGCCAGAGGTGGTCGGGCTGCTGCTCGCGCTCCTGGGCGCGCAGCCCGGCATGCGGTTGCTCTAATGAGGCGGCGAGTTGCTGCATGAACGGTTCCTGGAGCGAGACGATCAGGTGTTGCAGGATCGCGTTGTGGGCGGTGGCGGCGATCTGCCGATGGAGGGTCGTATCGAGGCCCGTGAAGACGGGCGCGTCGCGCACGGCGACGGCCATCCGCGCGAGGGTGTCACGCAACACGGCAAGGTCCGCTGCGGTGTGGCGTTGTGCCGCGAGGGTGGCGGCCTGCATCTCCAGGCCCTTGCGGACCTCGAGCAACTCCACGAGCGAGTGTCGCTCGAAGCTGACCGCCCACCCGAAGAAGTTGCGTAACGGCTCGCTCGTCAGCGGCCTGACCGTGGCACGCTTCCCGTTGGCGATCGCGATGACCCCGCGCTCTTGCAGCGCGCGCAGCGCCTCGCGCGTGACCGCGCGGCTGACCCCGAAGCGCGCGGAGATATCCGCCTCCGAAGGCAACTCGTCGCCCGACTTGAGCCCCTGCGTCGTGATCAGCTCGGTCAGGCGTTTGGTCAGTTGCTCGGATAGCGTGTGGCGTTCAAGGGGAGTGTCGAGCATCGCCTCTTCCCATTCTGCTCATCGTCGAGGAGCGCAGAATTCAGGGCTGTCGATTCGGGGCTTCTGCGGGTTTAGCGGACGTGTGGCGAGCATACGGCCAGGAGGAGAAGCTGTCAACCTATCTGATAGGTACCGGGAAGCCCTCACCCCGGCTCGTCGCCCAGGGAGCACCCGGCTCGCCACTCACTGCCCAGAGGGCACCTGCCTCTCAAGGAGAGGGGCCGCGTTGTAAACGGGAGAGGGTGCTGGAGAAGCCCTCACCCCCGGCTCGCTGACGCTCGCCACCCCCTCTCCCCATCCGAGGAGAGGGGAACGGAGCTTTGTAGAGGCGAAGGGCGGCGGCGAGCGGTGGCATGGCCCTTACCCCGGCTCGCATCCGCAAGCCACTCCTCTCCCACTCTGCGAGAGGGGAAGAGGTATTGTGTAGGTGAGAGGTTTGCGGCGGATGCCGGTGCGGCACGCTCTCGGCTCAGCTAATACGCTATTCCGTCCAGCGGGCAACTGCCAGTCTGAGGCTTGTGGGTGGGAATGGCTGTACTGAAAATACCGTCGCTATTGCATCGTCTCATACTTCGCCTATCCGAAGTGTAGATATAGAAGCGTTGCGGTTGGGAGTCCGGGTAACGAGAAAAGGCTGCCAATTCGCAGCCCCCCTCAAATCGTTCTTCTCTCGACCCCCTCTGTGTCTCTGTGCCTCCTGTTCCGTCCTTTTCTCTTCGTTCGTGCTCTGTGTCTTTGTGTCTCTGCGGCCAACGTCCTCCCCTCGTCCGCTCATCCCCGCTACCGCAGTGCCGCGAGTTCCCGTTCGAGGATGCGGCGGGTGATGGCGAGGGTGCTGGCGTAGGTAGGGTCCATGCCGATGTAGGAGAGGTTCTTGGCCCCGAGATTCTGTCCCTTGGAGTAGGGGGTATCCGAGGCGTAGTGGATGAAGCCGACCTCGTAGGGGGCCTCGTAGAGGTTGACGACCTCGCCGGTCGGGTAGCGCGTCGGGAAGGTGTCCTCGTAGAGGGCGTCGAGGTATGGCCCCGCCTCCGCTTCGAGGACCGTGTAGCCATCGCGATAGAGGCCGTCCATGTACCCCTCGCTCTGGAGGAAGGTGCCGTAGGTGGCGACCGCGCGCTGGTGGTCGAGGACCGAGCCGTAGACGAGGTAGGGCTCGACATCCTGGGCGATGAAGCAGTTGTCGAGGAGGTAGGTGTTGCCCGAATGCTCGTCGTAGAAGTGGTCGGCGATCATCACGTCGCCGATCCGTCCGTTGAAGGTCGCGGCCTTGCCCATCACGTAGAGGCCGCGCAGATCTTCGAGGTGCCGGGAGACGACCGAGAGAATCTGATAGGCGGTCCAGCCGAGCGGGTAATCGATGTTGATGATGATCGCGTCGCTCCCAAGCAGACGGTCCAGGTCCGGCAACTCGCGCAGGCGCGGGTCGAGCAGGGCCGGGTCGAGTTTGCGCAGCTCGATCACCTGGGCGTGGATGTCGAGGAGGTGGCGGCTGGTGACGTGGGTGATGCCGACCGCACGCTCCTGTTGGGTGCGCTCGGCGCGTTCGTGCTCCTTGCCCGGCCCCTGTAGATACTTCTTGGCGACATAATAGAGGAAGTTCTCGCGGCTGCTCGGCACCTCCTGCGCGCGGATGCCCGCGTACTCCTCCCAGAGATCGGGGTGGCCCGCGCGCACGTACTCGATCAGCGCGTCCTCGTGCAGCCCGGCATAGCCGGAGAGGAGGTTGACGAGGCTGTGCGTGTTGGAGGAGACGAAGTAGACCGGGCCGGCGTAGAGCTCGAGGTCCGGCCCGCCCGCCTCCAGCGTCGCGTCGCGCAGGTGGTGCCACCACTGCCCGGTGACCTTATCGTAATCGGTGACCGAGCCGCCGAAGACGCGGAGGGCGAAGTGCTTCTTGCGCGCCGCGATCCGCGCCAGTTGCGCCAGGCCGTGGCCGTCCCAGAGGAGGCGCAGGCGCGACCAATCGGCGTCGTCCAGCCCGAGGGTCTCCCGGACCGCCTCCGTCAACTCGGCGGACGGGATCTCCGTGGCCGCGTCCCCGAGCAACGCCTCGCGCAGGGCGGGCGCGCTGGTGAGGCTGCGGTGGAGCTTGTTCCACTCGATCTCGTAGGCGAGGAGCATCGGGATCAGATCGTCGATGTCCGACTGCGAGGCGATCAGGACGGCCAGCGTCTCCGCGCCGTCGTAGAGCATCATCCGCCGCCGTCCGGGGGCGGTGACACGCTGCCACGTCATCACGTTCGGGTAGCCCGCGCGTGCGAAGACCGCCTCCGACTGGCCCAGGAGGACGAGGCGCACCCCCGCGATCTGTGCCGGGAGGCGCAGGGTGGAGTAGGTGATCGCCGAGAGATCGGGGCGGGCGTCGCGCGCGCCGATGTGGAGGGCGGAGTCCATCGCCAGGTACGGCTCGGTCAGCGCGCGTAGCTGCACCTCGCCAGACGATTGCAGGACGGTGTGGTAGGCGCGCATGAAGTGATCGATCTCGACCCGACCCGGCCCCGCCGCGCGCGGCCCGCCGCGCCCGTGCGCCGTCACCCCGCTGTGTGCCATGTAGCGCCGTTCGACCATCCGCTGGACCCTCCTCTTCGTCGGGCGGAGCCCTTCCCCGCCCCCTGTTTTTCCGTTTCCTATCCGCATTGATTGTACCATTCGCCCTGTGCGCCGGACCTTTGCGCCATGCCGGTACACTGTGCTACTATCCGGCGTTGTCGGTCCACAGCCAGCGTCGTCGTCCTGCGCGCGAAAAAGCAGAGAAGGGAAACGGATGGGCAAGCTGCTCATCGGCTCCGCCACCGACACCGGGCGGGTGCGCGATCATAATGAGGACGAGGTCTTGCTGGCCGAGCCCGAGTCGGAGCGCACCGTCGCGCGGGGCTTCCTGTTCGCCGTGGCCGATGGCATGGGCGGGCACGAGCGCGGCGAGGTGGCGAGCCAGATCGCGATCGAGACCCTCTTCGAACGCTTCTACGCCGAGGACGCGGCGGGCGGCGACATGGTCACCGCGTTGCAGCGCGGCTTCCGGCGGGCGAACGAGCGGATCCTCGAAGAGTCGATCAATGGCGGCACCGGCAGTGGCTCGATGGGGACGACGATGGTCGCGGGGGCGATCGTCGGGGCGCACCTGACGATCGCGAACGTCGGCGACAGTCGCGCCTACCTGATTCGTGCCGAGCAGGCGACGCAGATCACGCGGGATCACTCGCTGGTGGCCGAGCAGGTCGCGGGCGGCGTGATGACCGAGGAAGAGGCGCGCAACAGCAACTATCGCAACATCATCACCCGCGCCCTCGGGCATCGCCCGAAGGTGGAGGTGGACATCTTTGAGATCGGCCTGCTGCCGGAAGACCGGATCGTGCTGGTCAGCGATGGCGTCTCCGGCTCGGTGGAGCCGGACGAGCTGGCCGCGCTGGTGCTACGCGGCGCGCCGCAGGAGGCGAGCAAGGCGCTGATCGATCTGGCGCTCGATCAGGGCTCGACCGATAACGTCTCGGCGGCGATCATCCTCTACGAGCCGGAACAGGCGGCGAGCGCGGCCGAACTGGTCTCGGCGGGCGGGGGCGGTCGCGGCCTGAACCCGCTGCTGTTGCTGCTGATCCTGGTGGTGCTCGTGGCGATCGTCGCGGGCGCGGCGTACTTCCTCGGCTTCTTCGGCTAGGGACCGTCGGCGCTCTTGTGTAAACTTTGCTGACCGGGCGTGGTGGCGGTGCCAACTCGACAACGCCCCGCCTGGTCGCTATACTTGGCACGCGACACCGGGTTGGCACCCGTATGATCCGCCCTCGTAGCTCAATGGATAGAGTACTTGGCTTCGGACCAAGGGGTTGGGGGTTCGAGACCCTCCGAGGGCATCACCGGAAAACCGCATAGTAGCAGGGGAAAATGCGAAGCCCTCGATCGGTACAGTCGCCCGATCGAGGGCTTCGTGTGCAACCCGTGTGCAACCGTCCCGCGATCAGGCGAAGAGCGCGTCCAGTTGCGCGGCGGCGTCCCGCCCCATGCTCGGGATCAGGTGGCTGTACGTGTCGAGCGTCATGCCGATATTGGAGTGCCCGAGCCGCTCTTGCACGATCTTGGGGTGGACGCCCTGCACGAGGAGGAGCGTCGCCGCCGTGTGGCGCAGGGCATGGAACGGGATCGGCGGCAATCCGGCGCGCGCCAGGATCGCCTTGAACGCGCGGAAGACGTTGCGCTGCAAGAGCGGCTTCCCTTCGTGGGTACAGAAGGCGAGATCGCCGGGTTGCCACGCCGGGCCGACCAGCAACCGTTCTTCGTTCTGCTGGCGCTTGTGCTCCTTCACAACCACCATGCACGATGCGGGGAGATCGATCGTCCGGCGACCTTTGGCCGTCTTCGGCTCGGCGAAGGTGCCGTCGCGCTGCAACTGGCGTTGCACGCGGATGGTATGCCGCGTCAGGTCCACATCTGACCAGCGCAGCCCGAGCAACTCACCGAAACGCATCCCGGTCGCCAGGGCGACGGCGATCAGCGCCTCCCAGCGGTCCCCGCGCACCGCCGCCAGTAATGTGCGAACCTCTTCGGGGGCGAGCGCGGCGACTTCCTGACGGGCCACGCGCGGCGGGTGCGTCAGGGCGGCGACGTTGCGCGGGGTGAGGTTCCAGTCCACCGCCTGTTGTAGCGCGCGACGCAGGGCCGCGTGGACGTTGCGGACGGTCTTCGGGGCGAGGCCACGGGCGAGGAGCGTGCCGTAGAGCCGCTGCACGTCGCCCGGTTGGAGTTGGGCCAGCTTCACCTTACCCAGGGTCGGCACGACGTAGAGCCGGGTCAGGTCGGCGTAATTTCGCGCCGTGGACGCCCTGACCGAATGCTGTACCACATCGGCCAGCCAGCGCGCGATGTGCGCCTCTAACGTCAGCTTCTCGACCGGGGGCAGCAGCCCCTTGTCGGCGTCGCTCAGGAGCTTGCGTAGCTGTTCCTGCGCGGCCTTGTGTGTCGCCGCCGTCGTGCCGACTCGCCGCCCGTTGATCGTGGCCTGCGCCCGCCACTTGCCGCTCGGCAATTGGGAGATGGAGCCCTCACCGTTTCCGCGTTTCCCGGCCATTGTCGTCGCCCTCCTTTGCTACACTCCATCCGCCCCCGGTGCCGCAATCACCGAGAGCGCGGCGGCGGTGTGGTTAGTTCACTCCACCATCACTGCTTTTCCCTGGGCTTCCGCATCTTCTATCGGCGCTGTCGTTCGTCGCGGGCGACGCCGGGCGGCGGAGAGCGCCGCCGCGTCCGTCACCAATTCGCCCGGCGCGATGCCGAGCGCCGCCGCCAGCTTCTTGATCGTCTGGAAGTTCGGGGCGACCTGCCCTTGCTCAATGCGGACGATCGTCGCCGGGGAGACCTGTGCCGTCTCGGCGAGTTGGAGTTGCGTGAGGAACCGTGCCTCACGCAACTCCCGCAACCGTGTCACCATGCGTCAGCCTCCTTTTCGTATGCCAACCCGTCGGTAGAAGTATATCATAACGAGTGAATAACGCAATAATTCTGAGTGTAAAATGCTTGACTATTTCGTAATTTGGGTGTAATATGAGTGTGTGATGAGAGTTCATCACCTGAAAGAAGGGCCTCACCGCCCAGCCCTGGTAAGCAGACGGTGAGGCCGCAAGTGGGCCGAAGCCCGAGGAGATTCTAGCATGAGCGCCCGGACCGCCGCGCGGCACACCGCCGACGAACTGGCCTACCACGGCACCAGCGGCGAGATCGCCGTCTTCTCCAGCGCCAGCGCCAGCCGTTCCGGCGCGCGGAACTTCACCTATCGCGATACCGTCACGGGGGGCGCCCACTGCGAGTGCCGGGGCGCGGAATGCGGGCAGCGCTGCTGGCACCTCGACTGGCTGGAGACCGCCTGGATCATGACGCGGGTCGCCCCGTTCGTCGCCGCGCTGGACACCGCCGCGCTCTGCGCCACCGGCAGCGCCGCCGGGGCGCGGCTCGCGGACGGCAGCGCCTCCGTCATCGACATCGCGGTCTACTACCAAAGTCGGGTCGAGTACCGCCGCCGCCGGGCGGCGGCCCCGGCCCCGGTGCTCGCCTTCCCGCTGGTCGCCGCCGTCGCCGTGGCCGCGTAAGGGGAGGGGGCAAACGATGACCACGATCAACGACACGCTGCGCGCCCTGGTCGCGGAGATGGCGGCGGGCGACGTGCCGGACCCGCTGGCCCAGCCCTGCACGCTCGCCCTGGTCTGGGCCGATCTCGCCCGCCTCGCCGGGGAGCCGCTGCCCGCCGAAGTCGCCGCCCTGGTGGATGCGCCAATCCCGCTACGCCGGGTACGTCCGGCGCCGAAGTGCTCGACCCGGCGCGGGCCGATCGTACCGGCCATCCGGCTCTAGTCACGGCGCGCCCGGCCCGGTACGCTGGGGGAGAACTTCATCTCTCCCCTTTCCTCCCCCGTCTCCGGCCCCGCCCGGCCCCCATACGGGCGGGGCTCCCCCCCGCGAACAATAAAATGCGTCCCATGGCTCACCGCGAGGGCAGCACGCTCAGGGGTGCGTTCACGCGCCTATAGTGCCGTCAGTATGGCACCGGGTTAAGGTTTCTGGATCGACAATAAATATAAGAGCAGATGCCGCTACAGCGCACCACGGGCGATTATCGCGCCTCGTTCTGGGCCACAATCGACGCCGTGAGGCGACGCGCAGGGTAAGAAGCCCTGAGCGGGAAACATTGAGCATCGGGCGAACCAAGCTGGTCCGCCCTTTTTATGCGCGCATGGGTGTATTCACGGAGAAACAGGAGGATGTACCCGCTAGTGGGCGAGAGTACCGCTAGAAAATGGGAACAAAATCCCTCACCGTTTCGTCACACTTTTCCGGAATCCTTGTGCTACTATCATGTCAGAGGGTTGCAATAGCGCCCGCTTCTGGAAAACCGACGATCGCACCGGCCCTCCCATGAGGTTTTCGAGGCGATGTGTCGGTTTCCGTTTCGCTAGGGAAGGATGGCATGGCCATTCAATTCGTCACCACTCAAGTGAATTGTGTCTTGCTCACGTCGCAGATTGTGCCGGGGGTGATCAACGACCCCGAACTTTTGCATACTATCGGCGAATCCCCTATTCAAGCGATCCAGATGCCCGATCTTGCCGTCTCTGCATTCCCGAGCGGGATTCAAATCAACTATCTGCAAGTGCAACCGGGTCGCTTTGCTATGTCTGTCGCACAAGTCGGCGAATTCGATCCATCTGGGAAATGGCAGACCGTCGCGCGACGCGCATGTGAAGTCGCATTACAAAGTCAACCAGCTATCGGCCTCGGCTTGAATTTCCTTCGTAGCGGAACCTTCGATAGCGGGGAGGCTCGTCCCACGCTGCATCGCCTTATCGATCCGGCGCTCACCGAGCGCCTGGAGACGGAGGACATCAAGCTAGAGACCGCTGGTATCAAGCTTTTCTACCCCTGGCGAGGGTGGCGTGTGACTCTCAGCCTCGAACCTGACGCAAATGACTCCAATAAGGTGATAGCGAACAGCAACTTCCACAAGGATACCTCGGACGCAGAAGCGATCCGCACCGCACTAGCAACGTATAACGATGCGTATGACTCATTCGTTGCCGCACTGGATCAGGTGCTGAGGGAGAATGAATATGCTAGCAGTTGATGACACTCGGGGGTGGATTTCTCTGGGCACAGAACAATTCGTCCCGATCATGTCCGCACTCAGGCAGGCCAATGTGCAGGTGTATGAGCAGGTGCATGGTGTTGGTGTTGGCTTGTTCGGATCGCAGACGCAGGCAATCGCCGCTGCTGGCCAAGGATCAGCAAGAGCTTTACGTGCGCTAGCTATGATCCGCTTCTCCGCGCCTACCGCAATGCTCATGTTGAATCCCGTGAATAGTGTGGCTATCGATGCGGTTGTAGCGGCCCTAACCCCGACGTTTACGGAACTGGCGCAACTAGAGGTGGACTGGGATTCGTACGGTGCTGAGACCATCTCGCAATCATCCCTACACGCCGCAAAGTCATTAGTGCAGCAGGTTGCGGCGTGCTACTCCTGGCTGTCCCTAACCGACATCACGCCAAGCGTTCTTCCGCTTGGCGACGGTAGTGTACAGGTAGAATGGTCAGGTCCGAAGGGCCGTCTTGATGTCGAGGTCGTTGACGAACACGAAGTCAATTTCTTGCTTATGCAAAGAGAAGGCGATCAGGAAACCCTGCTAGAGCAACACGAACAGTCCATACAGGACGTTATCACTATCGCTGAGCGTATCTTCTACTAGTCTATAGCAAGGATGGGAGAACGTGCCAAGCGAGGAAATCATAGCCGTAGGCGACAAGTTGTATCGGCGCGTTTATCGCCGATACGTACTTGAAGCGCAGCATAGGATCAGTTCAGCGGCATTCAAGGATAAAAAAGGCAAGAAACCAGATGAGGAACCATCGGTCGATCTTGCCAGGTTAACCACACCTGTAGACTGTCGTGAGCGAGGCGGTCGAACCGATCTATGTGTTGCATCACTCCTCGCGGCTGTGCCGATAGAATTGGGAATGCCCGTGAAGCACGATCCTTACCCGAAACAAGAACCAGACAATTATGCTCACACGCTTATAAAGCAGAACGATAGTATGATCAAATGCGAATTGATGGCGCGCAGACTCCAACTCGAGCTTATGAATAAACAAGCAAGCTAACCGATGCTCTCGTACAGTTGCACTAGCCTTCCCCACGCACCCTCTGATCTCACCCGCCTGACCCAGCATCAGAGCGGTGCCGGGAATGCCGCTGTATGGACCCCTATGGTGCTGTGCCTACGTCGTTCAATGGCACGAAGAGCGCATGGGTCTCATTGCCGGGGGATGGGCTAATTGCCCCATCTGTGACGCGCTTGATATAGATGCAGTCTGCCCTCGCCGATCGAGGCGCTTGCACCGGTCGTCCATGCTACACTACGCGCGCTCGGCTACAAGCGCGATGGTGAGGTGTTCGGATGGTCGCACAGCAATTGCCCCTGGTCGCCCCGGTGCATAACAACCGGCAACTCTTCTCCGATCACTACCTCGACCACACCCTGCCCCGGCGCGGCGACTGGCAGTTACTCGCGGCGACGGTCGCGCCCCTCATGGCGCGGATCGCCGCCATCTACGCCGCCTTCACGCCGAGCAACATCGAGGCACAGACCGAGCGCGATCTGGTACAGCCCATCCTTCTGGCGCTGGGGCACACCTTCGAGGTGCAGGCCGCGCTGCGGACCCCGGACGGCACCAAGAAGCCCGATTACGTCTTCTACCGCGATCGCGCCGCGCTGGATGCCAATAAGGATGCCACCCTGACCGAGGAGCGGGTCCGGTCCGGTGGCCTCGCGGTCGGGGATGCGAAGTATTGGGACCGCCCGCTCGATGTGACGATCAAGGCGACCGGCGGCGACCCGTTCACCAACAAGAACCCCGCATACCAGATCGCCTTCTATATCCAGCACAGCGGCGTGGCCTGGGGCATCCTGACGAACGGGCGGCTGTGGCGGCTCTATCACCGCGACACGGCGCACCGGCTCGACCGCTACTACGAGGTGGACTTACCGGCACTGTTAGCGGAAGGCGACCCGGCCCGCTTCCTCTACTTCGCCGCTTTCTTCGGGCGCGACGCATTCGAGCCCCACCCACTCGGCGTGGCGGCGCTGCTCAAGGAGAGTGCTGACTACGCCAAGGGCGTGGGTGATACCCTCAAGGCCCAGGTCTACGAGGCGCTGCGGCACGTCGCACAAGGCTTCCTCGACCACCCCCAGAACCACCTCGCCAGCGATCCCGCCACGCTCAAGGCCATCTACGATAATTCGCTGATCGTCCTCTACCGGCTGCTCTTCATCCTCTACGCCGAGGCACGCGAACTCCTGCCCGTGCGGGAGCACGCGATGTACCGCGACTCCTACAGCCTGCACGCGATCACCCGCGACATCGCGAGTAGCGTGCGGCTCAACAAGCTACTCCTGTCCGGTACCGCGACGCTCTGGCCGCGCCTCCAAACCCTCTTCGGGATCATCAACGAGGGCAGCCCGCCGCTTCAGGTCGCGACCTTCAACGGCGGGCTCTTCGACCCCGCACGCCATCCCTTCCTCGAACGCCACACGGTGGGGGATGCGCGCTTACAGGCCGCGATCGATAAACTGGCGCGCGTCAAGGATGAGTTTGTCGATTATCGCGATCTCGCCGAGCGACACCTCGGGACGATCTATGAGGGGCTGTTGGAGTTCCACCTCACCGCCATCCCGCGTGAGGGGGAATGGACGCTGGCGCTGCTCAACGATCGGGGCGAGCGCAAGGCGACCGGCTCCTACTACACGCCGGATTACATCGTGAAATACATCGTGGAGCGGACGATCGGGCCGGTGTTGCGCGAGGCGGTGGCGAGCAAGGAGACCGACGCGGAGAAGATCGCCGCCGTCCTCGGCGTCAACGTCCTCGATCCGGCGATGGGCAGCGGGCATTTCCCGGTCGAGGCGACCGCCTACATCGCGCGCTTCCTGATTGATCTGGCGGTGACGCCCGCCGCCGACGCGGGCGGCGAGACCGACCTGGCCTACTGGAAACGTCGCGTGGCGCAGAACTGCATCTACGGGGTGGACCTCAACCCGCTGGCGGTCGATCTCGCCAAGCTCTCCCTCTGGCTGGCGACGGTCGCGAAAGATCGCCCGCTCTCGTTCCTCGATCATCACCTCCGCACCGGCAATGCGCTGGTCGGCGCGCGGCTCGCGGACTTGCAGATCGGCGCGCAAGACACCACAGCGCGCAAGCGACCGGGCAAGAGAGTGCAGCGAGCGGCGGCGGCGGGCCAACTCTCGATGCTCGATGACGACACCTTCCGGCAGAGCATGGGGAGCGCCGTGAGCTCGATGTGGCGGATCGAGGGTACGGCGGGCGACACGATCGCCGAGGTTAAGGCGCAGGAGCGCGCGTATGCCCAACTGCGCGACGATCTGAACCGCAAGTACGGACGCTTGGCTGATCTCGTGAGCGCCACCCATTTCGGGGTGACGATCGATGCCGCGCTGTGGACGCCGCTGGCCGATTTCGCGACGGGCCGCACGATCGCCGCGCCCGCGCGGTTCACCGAATGGCTGGACGCGGCGGACAGGTTAGCGGATGAGCGGCGCTTCTTTCACTACGAGTTGGAATTCCCCGAGGTCTATTTCGATCGTAACGGGCAGGCGCTTGGCGAACAGGCGGGCTTCGACGCGGTGATCGGCAACCCGCCGTATGTGCGTCAGGAGCAGATGGCCCCGTTCAAGCCCTACTTCGCCAGCGAGTACCGGGACACGTATCACGGCGTTGCCGACCTCTATGTCTACTTCTTCGACCAGGGGTTGCGGCAACTGCGGCAAGGCGGGCGACTCTCCTACATTTGCAGCAACAGTTGGCTGCAAACCAACTTCGCCCAACCCCTGCGCCGCTTCATTCGGACAACCGCCCGCGTCGAGACGCTGATCGATCTAGGGAATAATCGCACCTTCAGCGAAGCGCCCGATGTCTGCCCAACGATCTTCATCTTTGAGAAGGAGACGCCGCAGCCCAGTCACCGCTTCACCAGTGTCGTCTTCCAGCGCGGCGAAGCGCCGACTCTAGATACTATGACCCTCTCAGCTAAGGCTATCGGTATCGCGCAGGAGGATCAACTCGACGAGGGCTGGCAACTTGACAAAGATGACACTCGGCTCATTTCCAAGAAGCTGATGGTGGGAGGAAAGTCACTCAGAGAAGTAGTGGGGGGCCAGATATTTTACGGGGTGAAGACAGGCTTTAATGATGCATTCATCATTGACAATGCAACTTGTACCAATCTCATCTCGAATGATTCAAACAGCGCAGCCATCATTAAACCGCTGATACAAGGTGAGGACTTGCGACCGTGGAATCAGAAAGATGAGGAGCGCTGGCTGATATTTACTCGCCGAGGGGTCGATATCGAAGCTTATCCTGCGGTTAAGGCATATCTTGAACGGTTCCGTGATCAACTAGAACCACGACCTCGTGATTGGCAGGGTACTGGAACATGGCCTGGACGGAAACCCGGTTCCTACAAATGGTATGAGATTCAGGATTCGGTGGATTACTACAGGGAATTCGATAAGCCGAAGATGTTTTGGCCTGACATCGCTAAGATTCCGCGTTTCTCATTCGCCGATACCGATATGCACATCGGGAATACTGGTTACTTTATTCCGACGCAAGACGCCTTTCTTCTAGGCTTTCTTCAATCGCGTGTTGCCTGGATGATGATTTCAAAAATCTGCCTTCATAACAAGTTTCGAGGTGGACTGTGGGAATATAGGCTTTTGCCGCAGTTTGTCTCACGGTTGTCTATCCCCGATGCAGCACCCGGACAGCGTGACGCTATCGCCGCACTGGCGCAGGCAATCACCGAGCAGAGCCGTGCGCGCTATGCCCTACATGAAAAGACGCGCCACCGGATCGGCGCGGACCTTGGCACGGCGGGCAAGGCGCTGAACCAGAAGCTGACCGCGTGGTGGACCCTGGACTTCTCGGCCTTCCGCGCCGAACTGCTGAAAGTCTTCAAGCGCGACATCGCCGTCAAGGAGCGCGACGACTGGGAGGCATGGCTGGCGGAGCAACGGGCCGCGCACCAGGGCCACACCGCCGAGATCGTGCGCCTGGAAACTGAGTTGAATAGCCGCGTCTATACGCTGTTCGATCTCACGCCAGCCGAGATCACACTGATCGAAGAGAGCACGAAGTACCGATACGGCGAGGTGTGAACTGATAGTGAGCCGTGCTACTCCGCGCGCTCATAGCGGGCGAGCATCAGGCCGAGGCGCGTGGTCTCCGCCCCCACGCGGGTCAGGTATTCCATTTCCAGTCGGTGAGCCTCCCGGCACAGGCGGTCGTAGGTCCGCCAGTGCATCCCCTTGGGCTTCGGCGGGAACGGGGCGGGGAGCGCGGGCGAGCCGCCGAGCCGCACTTTCAGCGCCTGGTGCTTCGCCAGCGCGCGATCGGTCGCGTCCTGGCGCGTCGAGGGGTAGGCGAGGCGATAGCACTGGCGGCAGGCGAAGTACGTCCCCGCCCCGTAGAGGATAGCGACCCGCCGCCCGCACGACCGACCGCCCACCGCCACCGGGCACGCGAACCAGGGACGCCACCCGCCGTAGCGGCAGGGCGTCCAGGCGAGCGTCACCACCTCGGCGACATCCTCCCACGCCCCCTGCCCGCGCCGGGCGCGGTAGTGCAGCACCAGGAAGAGCGCCCGGCCCGCATCGTCGAGTGTGCTGACGCGGATCGTGATCAGCCCGCCGTCCGACCAGTACCACCCGAAGTCCCCGCCCGGCGCGAGCCGCCCGGCGCGGCGCAGCGCCCGCACGTCGAGACGCCGCACCCCCGCCGTCGTCTCTTTCGCATCCCAGCGGTCGTGCCGCCCCGAGCCCAAGCCGCCCATTCGTCACCCCCTCGTGCGCACGCGCGCGTAGCGTTTTACCGAAATCATTAGGGAAGTGGGGCGTTCTGAACCGCGCCTCGTGCGCCTTTTCCCCGTTCCCGATGCAAAAACCAGCAGCGCACGAAGGTGCCGATTCTGGCACGTTTTCGGCCCCGAAATGGCTCGTTATCCCGCTTTTCCGACTCCCAAGACGGGGAAAACACGCGCAAAAGGCCCGCAAACGCCCCTATTCACCGCCGTTTTCACCCTTGTTCGCCGCTTCGTCGCGCTCCTGCATGCCGCGCACCAACCGTGCAAACTCCTCGAAGTCGAGCAGGACCAACCGCCGCGCTCGCACCCCCTGGGAGACCGCCGTCACCACGACCGCCGCCCGTTCCCCCTCGGCGCGGTGTCGCCTCGCCCGGTCGAGCGCGTCCCAGAGCCAGCCCGGCACGGTCGCCCGCGTCAGGACGGACACCGCCCAGCCGGGCGGGCGACCGTCGGGTTGCCCGTACCCCGCGCCGGGGAGTCGCCGCGTGCCCAGCGTCCGCGCGATCATCCGCTCGTGCCTCAGCCAGCGCCCGCCATTCATTATCGCCCCCCGTCTACCGTTCCCACGGCCAATATCCATACCGCGCATGAAACCGCCGATTCGCCTGCCTGCGATGCCACCGGCGGCTATGGGCCGCGTCGCGCGTCAGCGCGTCCTCATGCCGCCGAGCAAGCTGTCGTGCCCGCTCCGCCATGACGGCGGCGTACACGTCCGGCTGTCCCGCGCGCAGCCGTTTGAGATGCGTATGTACCGTCCCCAGCCCGATCCCCAGCCGCGCCGCGACCTCGGGATAGGTCGGCGCATCCCGCCCCGCCACCAGCGCCAGCGCCACGCGCGCCCGCCCCGGCGGCAGCCCGCCGAGCGCCGCGAGCAGCGCGACATGTCCTGCGTTCTCCGTCTTTTTAGGGGTCGCATAAGCCGCGAAATGCGATGCTGCGGGCATCGATCAACCCTCCTCGGTGATGAAGAAATCTGCGGCGCAGGACGCATGGACCGCATCGCGCCGGGCAACGGCGGGAACGACGGCGTTGGTTTGATTATTTGAATTCGCCCCGGTTTTTCGCCCGTATTCAAAATGTCGGTTGGCATGGTGGCACCGACCAAGGCGAGCATCGTGGGCTGTGATGTGCATCGGCACAGCCGACCGTACCCGCACATTTCCCACCCTCAATCCGCCGCCTCGCTCGCGTCGGGGGGAGGGGTAGCACTATCCCCCGCATCAACGCCGCAACACTGCAACACCACGGCGAGCGCCGCGACCGTCGGTAGCACGTCCGCATCCTCGGGCAACCGGTCGCCGATCACGAGCTTGTACGGCTTCCCCTTGCCCGTCTCATTGTTTCGCAAGTAGCCGCGATCGAGTGCCTGGCGCACTCGCCGCGAGGTTGCGCCCTTGTCGAGGGTGAGGAGTTGCGCCACCGCTGCGACCGACACCGGTTCGTCGGACTGCCCGCCCGCCCGCCGCACCGCCGTGACCGTCTCGCGCACCGTCGTCGGCACGGTCGCTTCCACGCCCTCCGCCACCAGATCGGCCACCAGCGCCCGCACCGCCGCGTAATCAGCCAGCGTAGCGACGATGCCTCCCGCACCGTCGCGCGGCCTGGAAGCCTGATGCAAGATGGCATGCGCGCGGATCAGGTTGAGCAGCATCCCGAAGTCGCGCCGCAAGCGGACGGCAACGGGCGGGATGGCCTCGGCCAGTGCATCGGCATAGGGGATCGCGACCCGATGCTCGGACTCGGCAAGCCACTCCTGCAAGGCGAGCCAGGGCGCGAGGTCCACCGGTTCGCCGCCGCCCGCCGCGATGGCGCGGAACACCTGCCGGGTCTGGTCGGGCGTGTCGGTCACGGGGATGGACAGCAGGCGCGTCTCGTTCTCGGGGTGCAGGTGCGTGGCCGTGGTGGTCACCAGGAGGCCGGTCGGCCCCGCACGCTCGATCAGTCGCGCCTTCAGTCCGTCCTTCGTCTTCTCGACCGTCTCGTAGCGGATGCAGCCCTCGGAGAGGAGCGAGCGCATCAGGTAGGAGGCGAAGTCGCCCGCCATCCCCGCCGCCTCGTAGATGACAAGGATGCGATGGGCGAGCGGTTCGTCCGAGTAGGCGAGGGCGCGCTCGCTCATCGCGGACAGCGCGTAGAACGCCTCGGGCGGGAAGAAGTCGAGCGTGCGCTCGGTGGTGTAGCTCTTGCCGCCGGAGGACGGCCCCTTGACCGCGATCGACACCGGACGGTCGAGGAAGCGGCTCGTCGCGCCGAGGTAGATCAGCTGCATCGTCCGCGCTTCCCCCGCGATGCCGCGCGCCCGCTGCGCCGCCGCGAAACGCGCCAGGATGTCGGGCGTGGCCGCCAGTTCGCGGCAGGTGTCCCACGCCGCCGAGGCGCGGGACTCGGCAGCGGCGCGCTCTTGCTCGACCAGCGGCACCGCCGCTTGCAGGCAGGCCCACAGGCGCGCCTTGAAGGTCGCCGCATCGGGGCAGGCGAGATGCAGCGCGCTCGGGTCTTTGTACTCGCCGAGGGCAACCAGCCGCACGCGGTCGCGAATCCGCGACTTCGCCAGCCACGCCCTGACCGCCTCGCCGCCCTTATCCGGCTCGATGATCGCGTAGATCGGATCGAGACCCTCGAAGTACGCGGCGTCCCGCTCCTCATTCCAGTTGTTCGCGCCGGGCAGCCCGAGGGCATAGACGCCGTGATACCAGAGGGTGTGGCAATCGCTCTCGCCCTCAACGAGGACGACCTGGCCCTTCTCCCCGATGGCGTCGAGACGGTCGAGGCCATAGAGGGCGAGCTTGCTGCCCTTCTTCCAGGCGAAGCGCTGATCGCCGCCGTCCTCGCCCTTGTGCGACGTCAGGCGGAAGCGTACCGGTCCCTCCCCACCGTCCGGCGTGCGATACGGGATGCGGACGGCTGGGCGTCCGAAGTAGTGGATATCGGTGAGGCCGAGGCCGCGCAAGAACGCTTCCGGCAGTCGCTTCGCCTCGGCATACTCGGCGAGGGTCAGCCCGATCGCGACCGTCTCGGGGTGTTGCACGGTTGTGGCGTCATGGGACGGTATCTGCCTCCCCCCCTCCCCCGGTTGGCCCTTGGGGAAGAGGTCGGCCAGCGTCAGGCCGATCGCGCCGACGATCTGCACGGTGTCACAGCCGACGAAGCACTTGAGGAGCACGCGGCCATCGTCGCCGGTGCCGACGCTGAGGCTGTTCTTGCGGTCAGCGTGGGCGGGGCAGCGCGCCGAGTGCTCGCCCCCCACCATCGCCCGCACATTTTCCAGTTGACCGAGGACCGTATCGAGCGGCGAGGCAGTCATCGGCCCGCCTCGCGTGCGATACGCGCCTCGATCGCCGCCAGCCGTTCGAGGTCGTGCGGCGTGGGCCGGGACACCGCGATCACGCGGCGACGGATGAGTAGATCCTCATGCACGAGATCGAGCGAGACGAGATCCAGGTGATAGGCCTGGGTCGCAGTGGGAGGGCGCTGTGCTATCATTAGATTACTCCTCATACAGTGCGGTCGCGCCCATTCCGCTGCCAGGCGGGGCGCTTCCGCGTATCCATTAGGCCGCGCCACCATCGGAAAACCAGGTGTCAAGTGCCGCCCTCGGCACAATAAGGCGTCGCCCGATCCGGCGCGTCGGGATCTCGCCGCGCAGCGCGGCCTGATAGGCCAGCGTCCGACCGATGCCGACGCGCTCGGCGAACTCCTCGATCGAGTAGCCGAGACGGGCGTCGGTGGGGGCGGTGAGGTGCTTGTGGGGATCGCTGAGGGAAACGCGCGGACCGGGAACGGATCGGATAGTCATGGGCTATACCTCCCTATACCGTGACTGAACGCCCAGGGCCGTCGCATGTTGCCCTGTTGGTGACAGTCTAGGGGGGCAAAAATGGCACGAATAGAGGCTAGGACGGCCTACTTAGGACACGAATTGAGGGAAAATCGGACACTAATAGACACGAATTATGGGCGCGCGACAGCTTCGCCCCGTTGGTGCAGCACGCCATAGCGAGCACGTCGGCGCTGTATCGTCTTCTCGTCAATCCCCAGCCTGCGCGCGATCTCTTGATCTGTCAGGCCTTGGCGCTCCAGGTCGAACACCTCTCCAAACTCCTGGCGAATCTCGGTATGATTTTTTTTCGGTGCCCCCGGCCCTCGACGCTCGGGTGTATCGGGAGGGGTAGATACAGCCTGCCTTTCGGGCGCTCCTTCTGTCCCGGACGACCTCTCACCCTGGTTCATGAGGCTTTGTCCCGACGAAGCTTGGGCAGGCCAGCGGATACCGACAGTGCTATCCCGGCCCGCGCCGGCATCAATGCTGCCCGCAGGGGGAATTGGTACGCAGAGGACGGTGATTTCCGGCTCGGGTTCCTGAGGGGTGGCCGGATTTGAAGGAACGGCACGGTTGTACTCGCCCGCCTCGGTTTCCGCTGCTTTCGGTGGCGGATCGAGGTAATGCACGAGTTCCATCGCGTAGCGTGGCATTTTCCGTGGCGGGGGCATCGGGCGGAGCACAACCTCGCCGCTCACGAGGTGCTTCCTGACTAATTCGGCGCGCTCCGACACGCGGGCGATCATGCGCTCGTAGTGCTCTTCCTCCCACCAGCCCTGACACCGCTTTCGCAGGGAGGCGACATAAGCCACTAGCCAGGCGTCGAATTCGGCTAAGTCATACTTCTCGAATACTGGTAGACTAGCCATCGTGAGGTACCTCCTATACCTTGCCATCGCCCCAGCCGTCGCGAGCGGCGTGGGGCATTAGTACGTACACCGATTGTACCATGCGGCACCAAACGATATAACCGTGTGCGACGTGTGCAACCGCGTGTGCAACGCCGCCGCTATTGGGCGCTACTATGCGGCATATCGTCGTGACGGGAGGGCGCGAAAATCCGCGACAGCGTTGGAAAACGGCACTCGCCGATATTTGCCGTCAGGGCGTGTCCACAAACTTCGGACCAAGGGGTTGGGGGTTCGAGACCCTCCGAGGGCATCACGAGATTCCCAGCTATGGCTGGGAGAATTACAGGGGAGGGCCGCCGGGGAGTTCCCCGGCGGCCCTCAGCACGGCAGTTTTCAGCGGGAGACGGGATCGGTGCCCGGTGCGGTCGCGTCGTCGGTCTCCGCTTCCCCCGCGTCACTGTCGCCGTTGTCGGCCCGCGCGTCGCCGCGCAGTACGTCGCGCAGTTGCTCTGCACCGTCCCGGCCGAGCGTCGGCATGACGTGGCTGTAGACGTTGAGGGTGATCGCGACGTCGCTATGTCCCAGCCGCTCCTGCACGATCTTGGGGTGGATGCCCGCCTCCAGCAGCAGCGTCGCGTTGGTGTGCCGCAGATCGTGGAAGCGGATCGCCCGCAGGCCAGCGGTCATCAGGTGCTTCTTGAACTTGCGCGTCACGTTGCGCCAGCCGAGCGGCCGCCCCTGGTGGGTGCAGAAGACCAGGCCATTATCCTCATACGCGTCGCCGTGGGCGAGACGGTCGGCCTGTGCTGGCCGTTTACTCTGTCCGAGCAAATTCTGGCACCCTTGCACAGGGAAAGTCAGAAAACTGGGCTGTATGGAGTAAACGGCCAGCACAGGGTAGGGTCGGTGGGTACGCGGCAGCGGGACACCTCCTGAGGTACAACCCCATTCTCAGATGTCCACTGCAGCGCAGGTCAATCCCACTATCTTCATCAACCGCGTATCGCACATTATCCGTGATTGCCGTTCCACGGATAGTACTCGGTGACCGGGTAGCGGGCAGGCGCGCAAGGACCCGGCGGCCCTGAAGCCGCCGGGTCGGGACGCTGCCGCTTGTTGTGCGCGGGTCCGCTTAGGGGATGAGGCGACCGCGGTCGCGCCCGCCGCCCGCCGCGAAGCCGCCGCCCGTGTTGGGCAAGCCAGGCATCGGTGCCGGCGACGGCGCGGGGCGCGGGGTCGGCGATGCCGACGGGGCCGGGCTCGGCGACGGCGCGGGCGCCGCGAAGAACGGGTCACGATCGCGACGACCTGCGCGGGGGTGCGCGGCGTGGCGAACGACTCCGGGGCGAAGAGGTCCGTGCCCGGCGCGACGATGTCGGCGAGGGCGGCGGTGTGCTCCGCCTCGGAGGCGTGGATCGACAGCGCCGCCGCGAGCACGTCCGGGCTCTCGATCGCCCCCACCGCGCCCAGGTAGGCGTTGGCTCCGACCGACTCGACCGTCTGGAAGAACTTCACGAGGCCGGCCTCGTCGCGCGGCACGCCGGCGTAGTTGTAGCCCGCGGCCGGCCTGGTCACCGGGGTGCCGCCGAGCGCCTGATCGCGGCGGTGACCGCGCCGACGTGCCGCTGCTCGTGCATGGCGAACCGCCCGAAGTAGCCCGGCGCCCGCCTGGTCGGGACGTTCAGGCCGAGGGCGGTCTTGTAGGCGTCGGCCCCGAGCAGCTCGCGCGTCGGCGCGCAGGTGAGGATGTCCAGGTCGCCGTCGAGTGGCCCGGACGCGATGGCAGCGTCGCGCACCCCGGCGCCACCGGCGGGGGCCGCGAGGGCCGTGCCGCCGAAGGCCGACAGCAGCGGCGTGCGTGGGTGGTGGACCGGAGGGCCCGGTGCAGGGACCGCTCGAAGGGGTTGGTCATCGCGTTCGCGCTCCTTACTCGCCCGCCTGCGGCGACGCCCGATGGGGCCAGCTGTCGCGGGTCGCCCGCCCGGGGACCGTGCGAGCACGGCCTACCGCTCGGGGCCGAGGGCCGGCGCGACCGCCGCGAGCACGTCCCCAGGCGCCATGGCCTGCGGGAGCGCCTCCGCCGGGGCCGCGTTGTTCAGGGCGCGCAGCAGCCCGGTGTGGCGGGCCTCGACTTGGACGATCCTCCCGGCGACGCCGGGGATACTCTTGTCCCTGATCGCGATCCCCGCGCCGTTGTAGGCCGCGACGCCGAGTTCCTCCACCTTCCGGGCCACCGTGAGGAGGCCGTCCTCGGTGCCGAGGTCGCCGAGCGCGCCGAAGTTGTAGGACTTGCGGGCCTTCACCGGGGTCGCCCCGGCCTTGGTGAGCGCCGCGGTCAGCGCGTTGACGTGGCCCTGCTCGTGCTTGCCGATGGCCTTCAGGTCGGCGGCGCTCTTGACGGTCGGCTTGCCGGAGGCGTTGATGGCCTTGTAAGCCTCGTTCTCCAGGTGCTCCAGGGTCAGCGCGAATTGCAGGACGTCGAGGTCGCTCTCGAAGAAGGGTGCCACCGGGCCGGTCGCCGCCCGAGCGGTCGCTGCCACGCGCATCATGTTGCCCTTCCCGATGTCGGGTGTCGCCCGCGCGGCGACCCGGTGGTCGCCGTGTTGACCCCTGGTACGCACCCGGCCGCCGGACGGATCACCGCGCGCGCGCCACGGGCGGGCCGCCAACGGGCGCCGACGCCGGACACCCGCGCGGGGCGGACGATCGGGGCATAGGTGGAAGGCGCGGCGGGTACGGCTATCCCGAAAAAGTCCGCTGTTGCGGCGCGGGTGCCATGGTGACGGTGTTATGGCGAGGCGGCGGTGCGGGCGGTGCAGGGACGCCAGGAGCCCGCGCTGGTACCACCCAGGGGTGGGGCAGGGATATACAGCGTGGGTCTGGTGCGAGCAGACCCGCTGGTTTTGGGCGATTGAACCCTGTCCGGGCGGAAAGTACCAGGCCATCGGGCTTGATTCCGGCCCCAATAGTTCTTGTTTTGCTGCACCCGACGGCAGACACATGGGGGATATACGCGGTATACCGCCAAGCGCTAGGCTAGCACTATCAACGGCGTCGTCACGTCGTCGGCACCGCTCGAATATGCCGCAGCTGCTTCAGGGCCACCCCGGGGGAAACACCGGGCGCGCAAAGCCACGGGCCTACCGCCTCGTCCAGGGGCCACGGCAGCCGGGCCGCCGGTTGCGGGGGGTACGTCCCCCGCATCATCGGGGGGATGATCCTTCCGACAATCGCGGGGCATACACGCAGGAGGTATGCTCGTATGTCCAGGTCTACTCGTCGTCAGTTCCTCAAAAGGGTCGGCCTCGGCCTCGGGGTCGCCGCCCTCGCCGCCGCCGTCGGCGACCGGCTCCCCGGCGAGGCCGGGGCACGCCTCGGCCCGTCGGTCTCCGCCGCGCCCGCGCTCGATAAGGCCAAGCGCGTGCATCCCTTCCTCCAGTACGGCGCGCAAGCCGAGCCGGGGAAGGTCGTCCAGGTCCTCGTCTCCAAAAAGAGCGGCAAGTACACCAGCGACAGCATCGCCGCCGCGGTCGGGGGCAGCGTTCTGGCGGACTTCCCGGATATCAACTCTTTCACGATGCAGCTCGCGCAGTCCGCGACGATCCGGCTCGGCACCGTCGGTGGGGTGCGCTATGTCACCCCCGACCTCGCCATGCGCACCACCGCCATCGACACCAGCGCCCTGAAGACGACCTACGAGGGGGCCATCGGCGTGCCCCAGATCTGGAACTCCGCCGCCCTCCCCGCGACCGGCAAGGGTGTCACGATCGCCGTCCTCGACACCGGCGTCGCCACCAGCCACCCGGACCTGGGCAACAACCTGGTCGCGGTCAGCGCCAACAAGCGGGCGCTTGGCACGCAGGACGGCCACGGCCACGGCACCCACATCATCGGCACCATCAAGGGGCGCGACTCCCAGGGCCGCTACCTCGGCGTCGCCCCGGACGCGCGGGTGATCAGCGTCAAGGTGGCCGACGACACCGGCGCGGCGACCGACTCGGACATGGTCGCCGGCTTGCAGTGGGTGTACAACAACCGCGCCGTGTACAACATCAAGGTCGCGGTCATCTCCTTCTCGGCCTCGAAGGCCGTCACCTACACCGCCAGCGCCATCGCCGCCTACTGCGAGCAGCTCTGGCAGGCGGGCGTCACCGTGGTCGTCTCGGCGGGGAACAAGGGGAGCGCCCCGGACGCCACCTGGTACGCCCCCGGCAACGATCCCTGGCTGATCTCGGTCGGCGCGCTGGACACCAACGAGACGGTCGCCGGGGGCGACGACGCCCTGGCCGCATGGAGCAGCCGGGGCGCGACCCAGGATGTCACCCTCGCCGGTGCCCCGATCTACAAGCCGGAGATCGTCGCGCCGGGGCGGCGGATCGTCGCCCCGCTCGCCGGCGGCGGTTGCGCCATCGCGACCAACTTCCCCGACCGGATCACCGACAGCCGCTACATCCGCCTCTCGGGCACCTCGATGGCCGCGCCGATCGTCGGCGGCGTGGTAGCCTTGCTGCTGGAGAAGTTCCCGAGCCTGACGCCGAACCAGATCAAGTGGCTGCTCACGAACACCGAGCGTGCCTACCCGGCGCAGGCGGACGGCGCGGGCGTGATCGACCCGGTCGCCCTCCTCGCCCGCGCCGCTCAGGGGAATATCGGCACCGCCAACGCGGGGCTCGCACAGTCGAGCGCGGTCGATCCGCTGACCGGCACCGTCGCCGCCGGCTACTGGGACCAGGGCTACTGGGACCAGGGCTACTGGGACCAGGGCTACTGGGACCAGGCCGGGAAGATCGACTGAGCGACCCTGGCCGTGGTTCCGGACGGCCGCTGTGGCCGTCCGGCACCACGCTGCGGATCCGGCGTCCCTGACCGATAGATGGGATTCGCTCGCCGAGCGGAAATGCTGAGATGAACGAAGGAGTAGAACCGCCATGCGCCGCCTGCTGCTGTCCCTCTGCGCGGTCGCCGTGCTGTGCGCCACGCTGGCCGCCAACGTCAGTGCCGGCCGGGGCTGGTGCTATTCCGATCCCGCGCTGCCCCTGACCACCGCCGCCGGCAACAAGGTAGTCGTCTTCCTCACGTTCGGCCTCCCCGACCGCGCCTACACCCGTGATGCCGCCCGGCACACGACGATCGCGACCGCTGTCTCGGCCACCAAAGATGGCATCGCGGGGACCGAATTCACCGTCATCGTCACCGTCCCGGACGACGCCGTGGCGGGCGGCTTCGACCTCACCGAGACCGTCAGTTCCCAGGCCAACGCGAGCGGCGACCTCTACTTGGATAGCGCGCCCGCCCGCAGCGGCAAAGCAACGTCGCTGATCTTCTTCGTCCCGGTGCCCTAAGCACCCGCGTCGCCGACGGTTGATGATGCGCGGGTGGGGTCGGGAGGGCACGATGGGACTACCGCTGCGGGCGCGGGCCTACCTGGGCGCGATGCTCCTGACCGCAGTCGGGCTGACCGCCTACTGGCTGGTGGCCTGGCCCGGTTCTAGGCTGGTTTCCTATGCGCTGCTGGCGCTGCTGACGGCCCTGGCCGTCTGCGCCATCCACTTCCCGCTCCAGCTGGCCCGGCAGGTCAAGGTCGAGGTGACGATCGCCGTCTACTTCGCCATGCTCTTACTCTTCGGTCCGGCCGTCGCCCTGCCGCTAGTCGCGTGCAGCCACCTGCTCGGTGGGCTGACGCTGGGCTGCCGCCGCAATCCGCTGACCGGTAAGAGCCGGCGCGACCTGATCAGCACGCTGTTCAACACGGGCCAGATGGTCGCGGGGGTCGGGCTCGGGGCCGTCGTCTACTACGCCCTCGCCCCCGCGGTGGCACCGGCCGCGCTGCAGGACTTCGCGAATCTCTGGGCCGTGCCGGCCGCCGCCACGACGATGTACCTGGCGAATACTTTCGCCGTCGCCACGATGGTCGGGTTGGCCTGCGGCGAGTCGCCATTGGCGGTCTGGCTGAGCGACTGGCGCACCGACATCCTGCAGTTCGCCGGGCTGTTCCTCCTGGGCCTCGCGGCGGCGCTCACCGGCACGATCTACCCATGGGCGCCGCTGGTCCTGGCGCTGCCCGCCACGATCATCTACGTGTCGCTCAAGCGCACCGTCGAGCTGAGCGCCCAGACGGTGGCCGCGGTCGAGGCGCTGGCCGACGTGGTCGACATGCGCGACCCCTCGACCTACCGCCACTCGGCGCAGGTGGCGGCGTATGCCGAGGCGCTGGCGCGGCGGCTGGACCTGCCGAGCGACCAGGTTGCCCTGATCCGGCTCGCCGCGCGGGTCCACGACCTGGGCAAGCTCGGCATCCCCGACGCGGTGCTCTTCAAGCCGGCGCGGCTCGAGGCGGCCGAGCGGGCGCTGATGGAGCGGCACAGCGAGATGGGCGCGCAGGTGCTCGCGCGCTTCCCGCAATATCGGGCGGTGCGCGAGCTCGTCCTGGCGCACCACGAGCGCTTCGACGGCCGGGGCTACCCGCGGGGGCTGCGGGGGGAGCGGGTCCCGCTGGGGGCGTATGTCATCGGCGCGGCCGACGCATTCGAGGCGATGACGGCCGACCGGCCCTACCGCAAGGGCATGTCGGTGGAACACGCGCTCGCGGAGCTGCGGCGGGGCGCGGGGTCCCAGTTCCACCCGGCGGTGGCGGCGGCCTTCGAGGGCCTGATCGCCGAGCAACAGGCGGCGCGGCGGCAGGAGGCGCACGGCGCGGTCGGCCTGGCGCCGACCGCCTGACACGGACCGGCCTCGCGCCGTCGGGGCATTGCGGTGTGCAATCGGCGGCGGCGACGGCGTAGGGGAGTTTGTCGGGAAGTACGGCCGGGACACAGGTGGGAAGGGTCCACCGCTCCTAATGCTGTCGCGACCACGGTGTCCCTGTGCCGAGAGGAACGACCGGAGCGTCGATGCACCGGACCCGTCGCCACCGAGCGGAACGCTAGCGGAACGCCGCTCGTCGGCATGGAGAAAGGCCCGGTTCATGCAGCGTTACCCGCCACTCGCGCGCGCCTGGCTGCTCATAACCGTCATCGCGGCGGTGATCGGCACCCTGGCCGCACCGCGCCCCCTCCTGGGGGACCGCGACGATTGGGTGGCGCTCGCGTTCCTGGCGCTGTGCGCGGCGGTGGCCCACCTCTTCCCGGTAAAATCGACGAGCGACGGGGCGACCTACCATCTTACCAACGCCTTTCTCGTTGCCGGGGCGGTGATCCTGCCACCGGTCCACCTCACTCTGCTGGTGTTCCTCGCGCTCACGCCCCAGGCATGGCAGTCACGGCACCGACCGGGCGGCGTGATCCGCTGGGTTTTTAACGTCGCGCAGGCGGTGGTCGCGGCCCAGGTCGCGCACCTCGAGGTCGTGGCGGTCGACAACCAGGATTTCGGCGATCCGCGCACCCTGGTCGCCCTCTTGGGCGCGGTGGTCGTCTTCACCATGCTCCAGAATCTGATCATCGGCGTGATGACCTCGCTCTTCTTCCGCAAGCCCCTCCGCCAGGCGGAGCCTCTCTCGCCCACGGCGCTCCTCAGCGACGGTTTCACGGGCCTGATCGGCGCGGTTGTGGCGGGCCAGTGGCTGTCACACCCTTTCCTCGTCACCCTGGTCCTCCCGCTGCTGGTCGTCGCGCACCGGCTGACGCGCTCGGCGCACCTGGCGGAGCTGGCGCAGGTCGACGTGAAGACCGGCTTGCACAACGCCCTGCACTTTGAGCAGGTGCTCGGGGAGGAGCTCGCGCGGGCGCAGCGCCTGCACCGCCCGCTCGCGCTCCTGTTCGCCGACCTCGATCATTTCAAGCGGGTCAACGATACCTATGGCCACGCGGCGGGCGACAAGGTGTTGCAAGACCTGGCCGATCTCCTGCGCGGGTCGGTCCGCTCGGGCGATCTGATCGCCCGCTTCGGCGGGGAGGAGTTCGTCGCCCTGCTGCCCGGCACCGGCTCCGACGAGGCGCTCTACCTCGCCGAGCGGGTCCGGCAGCGCGTGGAGGGGCATCCATTTGCCCTGCAGGACGGTTCGACCATCCGCTGTACCGTGAGCGTCGGCCTCGCGGCCAGCCCCGAGGATGGCACGACGGTCGAGGCGCTGCTGGAGCAGGCCGATCGGGCGATGTACCGCGCGAAGCAGACGCGCAACACCGTGACCCGGGCGGGGGCACTACCGTCGGTGCCCCGTATCGGTAACCCCCCCCAGCGGCTCGCGCAGGACGGGCGCGCGCCGTTGCCCATGGCCGCCGCCCCTGCGCATACGGTGAGCGTCGCGCTCTGGGGGATCGTGGCTATCGGCCTCTGCGCTGCGGTCGGCAGCCTGATCGCTGCGACCTGGCATGGCGACTGGCCGCTCCTCATCCCTTTCGTGGCCCTCGCGCTCGTGGCGGAGGCGATGACCTTCCAGATTTTAGAAAGCGATCGTCAGAAGCTGACGTTCTCCTTCACCGTTGCCGCTACTCTGGCGGCGGTCGTGGCGGTGCCGCTGGGCGCGCCCCTCGTCAGTCTCGGTGCGGCGCTGTTCCACAGCGCCCGGGGGGAGCGCCAGCCGCTCGGCAAGACGCTGTTCAATCTGGCCAACCCGACCCTGGCCGCGGCGCTGGCCAGCGCCGCATTCGCCATCGGTACCGTTGGAAGCCGCGAACCCCTCGCGGTGGTGCTCGCCACCCTCGTCGCCGTCGGCTGCTTCTATCTCACCAACATCGGCCTCATCGCGCTGATGATCGCGCTGCATGGGGGACGCTCGTTCCCGACCGTCCTGCGGGAGGCCCTCTGGTCGGCCCCCGTGAGTATCTTGCTCGGCCTGACGGGGGCCTTCCTGGGCGGCGCGTACCCGCACCTCAGGCTCGTGGGGACGGCCCTTTTCGCGCTGCCCCTCCTGGTGATGCGCTTCACCCTGGGCTACTACTCGCGGAAGAGCCAGGAGGCGATCCGGGCGGTCCAGGCCGCGAGCAAGGAGGTGGAGCATGCACACGGGGAGAAGGAGCAGACGCTCGGCCAGTTGATCACAACGATTGGCGCGATCATCGACGCGCGGGACAACGCGGTGTCCGGGCACTCCGCTCGCGTGGCCGCTTACGCCATCGCGCTCGGCGAGGAACTGGGATTGACCGCGCGCGAACTCGCCTACCTTCGCACGGCGGGACTCCTCCACGATCTCGGCAAGATCGGGGTGCCCGAGTCGATCCTCCATAAACCCGCCGGGCTCACATGGGACGAGTTCGCGATCGTCAAGGAGCACGCCGCAACGGGAGAGCGCATCATCGCGGAGGTCAGGCCGCTGCTGGAGGTGGCCCGGATGGTGGGCGATCATCACGAGCGTTTCGATGGCACCGGCTACCCTGCCGGCAAGGAAGGGGAGGCGATCAGCGGAGGGGGGCGCATCCTCGCCGTGGCCGACACGCTCGACTCGATCCTCTCCGACCGCCCCTATTCCAAGGGCAAGCCGCTCCCGTGGGCGCTGGAGGAGTTACGCCGCTGCGCCGGGAGCCATTTCGATCCCGCGATCGTCGCTGCTCTCGAGCGGGTGGTGGCCTCCCGGGGCGTGGATTTTTTCACGGCGCAGACCACCGATCAGGCCGTCGAGCGGGGCGGGATGCGGGGCATGTCTACCCTTGATTCCGACCCGTTTGCGCGAACAACATAGCGCCGGGCGGCACGATCGTGCAACAACAATACGCGCTCCTCATGGGCGATGGGACGGCGGTAAGCGAGGGCGGGGCGGCGGCTACCGGCGGTTGGACCACACCTCGCGCCGGTCGAGGAGCGCGGCCGTCGGGGTCGAGAAGAAGCGCTCGGCGATGGCGTTGGCGGGTCACGCGCCAGGGCGGCTCATCGAGCTGGTGCTGCCATGCGCTACGGGTACGGGGGCGTCCTGCTCTGCCGCCGCCGTGTACCGGCCGTCCCGGTCGGTGTGGTGGGCGAGCCCCGGCGGCGGGTGGCGGGCGTGGCAGGCCGTCGCTAGGGTGCGGCACGCGTGCGGCTACACCGCGTGCGCGGTCGGGTCAGGCCGCGCGGCGTCAGGGCACGACAGATACACTCCGGTCGGGGTCGCCGTGGCTGGTCGGCGACCGCGATCGTTCCATACCCCAATCGCCTGGCCCACCGTCCGTGACCGTGTCGTCGGAGGAGTGTCCCCCCTGACCATCGCCGGTAACACCGCCACCGCGCCGCGCGTCGCCATCTACCCGGGCTGGCGCGGCGTCTTCTTCCTCGGCCTGCTCCTATGGCTCGCTGCGGTGGTCGTGACCGGGCTGACCGGGAATATTAACATGATTCCCACGGTGGTGCTGCTGGGGAGCTTCCTCGTCCCCGTCACGACCGTCGTCTGGTACCTGGATCGCTACGACAGCGCCACCCTGACGCCGCGCCACGTCGTCCAGGCGTTCATCGTCGGGGGCACGCTGGGGATCCTCGTCGCCTCCCTGCTGGAGACGTGGCTCCTGCGCGACGGACTCCTGCTCTACCTGGGCGTCGGCCTCATCGAGGAGTTCGCCAAGCTGGCGGGCCTGGTGGTCGTGGCGCGGCGGCTCGGTCGCTACGCGCCGCGCGACGGCGTCGTGCTCGGGGCGGCGGTCGGCTTCGGCTTCGCGGCCCTGGAGAGCAGCGGCTACGCCCTGAGCGCGCTGATCGCGCCGCAGGGGCCGTAGGCCGGCCTGTCGCTCGGCAGCCTCGTCTTCACCGAGCTGCTGCGCGGTGCCCTGGCACCGCTGGGGCACGGCCTGTGGACGGCGATCCTGGGCGGTGTCCTCTTCCGCGTCAGCCGGGATGCGTCCCGGCTGCGCTGCACCGCGGGGGTCGTGGGAACCTTCCTGCTGGTCGCGATCCTGCATGCCTTGTGGGACGGCATGCGCGGCGTCGCGCTGCTCCTGACCACCGTCCTTACCGCCACCGCGACCAGCCGACCGGCGCTCGGCATGGGCCAGCTGCCGACGCCCACCGCCGGGCAGTTCCACACCTTCCTGATCTTCGAGTTCGGCGGCTGGATCGCCATCTCCCTGGTCGGGCTGCTGACGCTCCGGACCCTGTGGCAGCGCGCGGCCACACCCGTGCCGGAGCGCGCGGTGCCGCAGACCGGCACCGCCGCCTAGGCATCGGGGACCGCAGCGCGGCGCGGATGCCCCCGTCGTGCCGACTCTCCGCACCAGGGTATGCACGAGGGTCGCGGGCGTCGCGGCAGATATGGAGGAGGATCCGGTGGCGGAGCAGGAGCGTCCCCCGGGCGGCGGGCTGCGGGAGCCACCGTCCAGGCGCGCCCCTCGGCGCTGGAGGAGCGCCTCAGGTATTGTCAGGGTCACTGGTCGGCGCGCAGATCGGTGGCACATGCGATACTCGGCGCATGAAAGCACACGCCTCCCCCTCACCTATAGGCGGCATCGGTTCCCGCCAGCGAGTATCGGCCACGCCGTGTGGCGGTACGTCCGCTTCGCCCGCAGGTACCGCGCTGCCGAGGAGCTGCTCGCCGAGCGCGGCATTATCCTGACGCCCGAGACGGTGCGCCAGTGGTGTCGCACGTCCGGCCAAGCCTACGCGAACGAACTGCGCCGTCGGCGATCGCGGCCCGGCGACACGTGGCACCTGGATGAGGTGTTCATTTCCATCACTGGCATGCAACACTATCTCTGGCGGGCCGTCGACCAGGAGGGCAACGTGCTCGACATCCTGGTGCAGGCCCGCCGCGACGAATGGGCGGCCACGAAGTTCCTGCGCAAGCTCCTCAAGGGCCTCGCCTCCGTGCCGCGCGTGGTCATCACGGATAAGCTCGCCAGCTACGGGGCGGCCATGCGTGGGGTGCTGCCGAGCGTCGAGCATCGGCGACACAAGGGGCTGAATAATCGGGCGGAGAACTCGCACCAGCCGACCCGTGAGCGGGAGCGGCGCATGCACCGCTTCAAGGACCCGGGCCACGCGCAACGGTTCCTCGCGGCCTACGGGCCGATCGCCAGCCACTTCCGGCCGCGCCGCCATCGCCTGACCGCCGCCCCTACCGTGAGTCCGGAGCCGAGCGCTTCGCCACCTGGCGGACGGCCACCGGCACCCTCGCCCTGGCCTGACCGGCGGCACCGCCCGCCTTCAGCACGCCCTCGTTACCGTGCAGGGCGGCATCACCCAGTTTACGTGACAATACCCTGGACTCGGTGAACGCGCGGCATGACTTCGCGCGGATCGCGGTGCAGATCCTGGGTGGTGGGGCAGTGTTGACGAGCCTGGACTGTACCGGGCAGTCGCTACAGGTGGACCGCCGATCATCACGGACCTCGCCAGAGGTTAGGGGTACACCTGCTGGTCATACCGTTGGCCGACCGATAGTGCGTGCCGACGCCGTTTCCACTGTTGACGACGCTTACTGGTCGGCTACTGATACGACCACGATGTGCCCCCCCATGCGTTGGCGAGAACTGCTACGCCCCTGCCCGGGAGAAGAAGGTGAAGGCGCTTTTGGTGTACAGGTAGGTGAGCGCCCGCACGACGATGATCCCCAGGAGCAAGAGGATAATCAGGGTCAGCGTGATGTCCACCAGCGTTGAGTCGGCGGGGAAGCCGCCGAGCAGCATCGAGCGCGCGCCCCACACGCCCAGCACCAGCGCCCCCGTGTTGAGGATCAGCTGGTCGAAGGGCCGCATCGTCACCGCCATCGCCGCCGCGAGCGCGACCAGGAGCACAACCATCACGACGACGAGCTTCAGATAAAGGGGCCGCTGGGTGACGATGGCCCCGACGTAGGCATAGGTGAAGGGCGCCCCGGCGGGCGTCACGCTGGCCGGGTCGACCGTGCGGAAGGTGGCGAGTTCCATGCGGTTGATATGCTCCTGGAAGGTCAGGCGCAAGGTGCCTTTTGTCTCTTCGGGCGTCAGGATCTTGGTGGTCTTATCCGGCATTTGTCGCTCGATCGCGACCCCGAGCCAGAGTGGGTAGCGATCGAACGGGTAGGCGATCAGGTTGCCTTCCAGCGGCAGCGTGATCTTCCCCGTGCCCTCCATCGAGCTGGTCGGCAGCGCGAAGCCCTCCGAGGATGGCACTGACTGGGCCGCGCGATCATCCTCTTCCACGGAGAAGAAGAGGAGTTTGTCCTGGAAGTTGCAGGCCGTCTTGCAGTAGCGATACCCGGTGAGCCGTAGTGTGGCGGTCCGCTCCACCTCGTTGATGGCGCTGATGTCGATGTGAACCTGAGTGTAGTTGTCGCCCATGGCGAGATTGGTCGGCGTGAACGGGTGGACCGAGTCGTGCGTCGGGGTGACGACCTCCCGCAGGATGCTGCCAATGCCAAAAGGAAGCAGCAGCAGGAAGGTCAGCACGGCGAGTGTCACGAGCACGAAGGATACGCGATAGCCGCGCACCTGCCAGCCGATGGTCGGAGCCGGTGTCGGCGCTGGCAGTAGGTCACTGATCATGGATGCCCTCCTTTTCGATCAGGGCCTCCATGGCCCCGATGATGATTGCCCGCACACGTATGTCGGCCGCCCGGCAAACAGCCGTGCCGATATACCGCAGAAGTGGCGCGACGGGCCCGCAGCGCAAAGGCGACTTCAATTGTCGGTATCTCCAGCCTACACCCTACTGTCAAGAGGAGAGGTGTGCGCTTACGTACCCCGCCACCAGCGCTCCTGCCGCGCCCACACGCACGTCGGGGCCTCCCCTGCGCCTATGGGATCATCGTGACCAACTACCGCGCTGTCGCTGGCAGCCTGCTTCATCACTAGCGTTATCTGCTCCCTCACCGCTTCGCCGCAGCTTGTGCGCCGCGTAGAGCCGCCTCAAGATCATCAGCCGCACGTTGGATAGCGGCTTTCACTTCGATCACTTACGCCTCGAGCGCGGCATCGGAACTGTCACGTGTCCCCTGCTCCCGGGGTAAATTTCCCCTGGGAGATGCGGCCATCGTATGTCGGTCCCCGCCATTGCCGTGGCGGTTACTGTATTCCGCCAGCGCGTTGAATCGCGTGATCATCATCCCGCCAACGCGTTGAATCGCGTGATCATCAATCGAGCGTGCTGGGTCGCATGCTGCGCGTAGGGCTGGAGGGTGGGGATGAATTGGTTGGCCCGCTCCAGCGCGTCGCGCTGGAGCGGCACCCAGGCATGGTGTAGGCGCGCCCTCCCGGCATAGTCCGCATTCAGGCGTAACTCATAGGTGGTCTTGACTCCGCTGTGTGGACACCGGAATACTGGGGCCGACGGCCTCAAGGAAGGAGTCCACGATGGCGAAGACGCACCCGCCGTACCCGGCGGCATTTCGGGTCG
>JAABUM010000942.1_pt1 | contig 46513 bp, 47 predicted proteins | sample 5559161 | NCBI WGS metagenome assembly JAABUM01 (sample SAMN10711868, study PRJNA513369) | rock metagenome | isolation source: Antarctica rocks | place: Antarctica: Victoria Land, Siegfried Peak nord
TGCCCTGCTGGCCCCGCCCCCGGCGGGCAAGCCGGTGCGGCACGACCCGAGCTGGCGGCGTCCGAAGCACTACACGCCGCTCGCGGATTACCTGACCGATCGCGCCAAGACGGCGCTCGCCGGGGTCGGCCCGGCGCGGATCAGCGCCTCGATCCGCAACCGCGACCGCGCGACCGGCGCGGAGCTGGCCGGGGAGATCGCGCGGCGGGTCGCGCTGCTCCCGTCCGGGGGCACGCGCCCGCAGCCGATCGAGGTGACGCTCACCGGGAGTGCGGGTCAGAGTTTCGGTGCGTTCTGCGTCGAGGGCCTGGCCCTGCACCTGACCGGCGAGGCGAACGACTATGTCGGCAAGAGCATGTCCGGCGGGACCCTGACGATCAGGCCGGTGCCCGGCTTCGTCACCGCCGAAGCCTCCTTCGGGCGGCGTCCGGTCCTGATCGGCAATACGGTCATCTACGGCGCGACCGGCGGCGAACTCTTCGTCGCCGGGGCGGCGGGTGAGCGCTTCGCGGTCCGCAACAGCGGCGCGACGGTGGTGGTCGAAGGGGTCGGCGACCACGGCTGCGAGTACATGACGGGCGGCACCGTGCTCGTCCTCGGCACGACCGGACGTAACTTCGCCGCCGGGCTGAGCGCCGGACGCGCCTGGGTGCTCGACGAGGAAGAAACCTTCCCGACGCGGTGCAGCCGCGACGGCATCATCCTGGCGCGGGTGGCGCACGGCTCCGCCGAGATGGGGGAGATCCGCGCCCTGCTGGAACGGCATCTGGCGCTGACCGGCAGCCCGCGCGCCGCCGCGCTCCTCTCCTCCTGGGACGAGGGCTCGCCGCTCTTCTGGTCGGTGACCGGGCAGCCGCCGGTCGCGCTCGCGCCCGACGCGAACGGGCGTCCCGCGCGCCCGGTGCGGCGCGAGGCCGGGGCTGCGCGGAACGGCATCCCGGTGCGGCGCACCGCGGATCCGGTGCCCGATCTCGTCTCGACCGGCACCGACGGCGTGGATGACTGAGCGATGGGTGGCCTGAGCCGTAAGGGTGGCCCGAGGGGCGCTCGGAGTGCCGTCGTGTGGTGGCACGGGTTCGGGGGCTAGGCGCGACGGCACGGGGGAGGTCGATATGGCGGACGATCAGCTGGCAACCTTCTTCGCACGTTACCCGAGCGCGCTTGGCAGCACCCACGCGGGTGGGCAGTACCGGATCATCTGCCCGGAATGCGGCCACCTCGTCGCGGTCGCCGTGCTCGACGAGCAGACGCGCAACATCGTGGTCCACTGCGAGAACTGCGACTACCACGATGACATCGTGGACACGGAGATGGTGACATCGCCCGCCGCATAGGTAATACAAGAGCGAACGCGCCGGAGGCTCCGCTACGTGTAGCGGAGCCTCACCCATTGCTAAAAGACTTGACCCGGAGTGCGTCGGCGCGGTTGCAGTGAAGGCATGATACACCTGTATGCCCATGACGATGAAGGAAGGTGTGGCTGATTTTCGATCGGCCATTCGATTTTACCCCGGACGAGCAGCACATCCAAGCACATACCAGTTGGTTGTATGGGCGGTGGCTCCGTCACGGGCGGAGCAACGGGGCTTGCACGTTCTTGCCCCGCGCCTGTCGGCTACGCTCGTGGATCGCCCCCTTGCCTTGCTTGCTGAGGCACCGCCGCCGGGATAAACCCACCGGGAAGCGGCGTTTGGCGGTCTACTACGCCCGCGCCATGATCAGCGTCGGATCGTCGGCCTTGCTGCTGTTGATCGCACGGTCGAGCGACCAGCTTTTCATCGGCGTGGCGGGGTAGGGCGCGAGGAACGGCAGGAGCGCGGCGGCGGTCTTCGTCCGTGGGTCGAGCCAGTCGTCTTCGGCGTCGCGCGGGAGGATCACCGGCATCCGGTCGTGGACCCGCCCGATCAGGTCGTTCGGCGCGGTCGTGATGATGGTGCAGGAGGCGTGCTGCCCGCCCGCCTCATCGACCCAGCGGTCGAGCAGCCCGGCGAACGCGAAGAGCGCCCCGTCTTCCAGCCCGAAGTAGAAGGGATCGCGCGCCTTCCCGACCTTCTGCCACTCGATGAAACCATCGCCGGGGATCAGGCAACGCGAGCGCGGGAGGAGCCCACGGAAGAGCGGACGTTCCGTCAGCGTCTCGGCGCGCGCGTTGAAGGCCAGGAAACGCTTGCCGCCGCCGGACCGATGGGGCGTCAGCCCCCATTCGGCGAATTCGATCGCGCGTTCGCCCGCGTGCGCCTCGGTGACGATCGGCACCGCCTGGGTCGGCGCGATATTGAAGCGTGGGGTCAGCGCCGCGCGCACCTCGGGCGTGGCGCTCGCCTCGAAGCGCAAGGGGAGCTGCTCGGCCTGTCGCAGGGTGTAGCGTCCGCACATATCGTCCTCCTCCTTCGTTCCTGATTTTACTCCGCGCGCCCCTCTACCGTCGCGAGCAGCGATAGGGCGGCGGCCAGCACCTCGTCCACCGGCACATCATCGACCCAGGACACCCGGTGCCCGCAGCCCGCGTCGATGCCACGCCCGCAGGACGGGCAATCGCCGCGCCACGACGCGAGCGGGCGGTCGCGCGCGCGACCGAGCGGCCCGTAGTGCAGCAGGTTCCGCCCCCAGTAGACGCCGACGGTGGCCGTGCCGACCGCCTCCGCGAGATGGAGCGGCCCCGAATCGTTGCCGAGTGCCAGGTGGCAACGCGCCAGCAGGCCGAGCAGCCCGCCGAGACTCAAGCGCCCCGCGAGGTCGGGCGGCGACGCGGCCATCAGCCTCGCCACGGTCGCCGTCAGGGCGCGCTCCCCGGTATCGCCGATGAGGACGATCCGCGCGCCGCGTGCCACCAACTGGTCCCCCACGGCGGCGAAGTGCGCGGCGGACCAGCGGCGGCGGGGATCGGTCGCGCCCGGATGGATGGCGACGAGGGGGCGACCGTCGGGCGAGAGGGCCGCCAACGCCTCGGCCCGATCCGCCGCCGTGACCGCGAGCTGCGGCTGAAGCCCCACCGGTGCGGCCCCGACCAACCCGACCGCTTCCAGATACCGTACGACCTCGACCTGATCGCGGAGGTAGGGGAGCCAGCGATCGAGCGGCGGCGCGCCATCCGCGCGCAGGCCCGCCGTGTGGCGCGCACCGAGCCGCCCGATGAAGGGATTGGAATTCCCCCCGCCGCCGTGGAGCTGGAGCGCCAGATCGAAGCGCTCCGCCGCCATCGTCGCGAAGAAGGGGTCGAGGAGCGCCGGGTCGTCGTGGTGCTCCTCGGGCTCGCCGACGCCGTGATAGGGCGGGATCGGCACGACCCGGTCGAGCGGGCCGGGTCGTCCGGCCAGGAAGTCCGCGTGCCAGCGCCGCCCGAGGAGGACGATCTCGGCGTGCGGGTAGGCCGCCCGCAACGCCGCCAGCGCGGGCAGGGTGACGACGAAGTCCCCGATCCGGTTGGCGCGCAGCACGGCGATCTTGCCGATGTCGGGGAGGGGCATGTGTAAATCTTCCGTTAACATCGTTCCTGTATGCTCCTTGTCGGACCCGTGATCACCGGGATGCGTTTTACGCTGCGGTGCTTGCCGGTATAATGGGGCCGATGAACCGGACCCACCGGGCCACCAATAGCCCGTGTGCGGGTGCAACTGGGAGAGGAGTACGGTCGATGACCGATATCAGCGAGAGTATTCCCGCGTTGCTCGCGACCCTCGAAGGGGTGCTCGTGATCGACGGCGACACGATCGATGTCATCGATGAGGCGGCGCTGCAAGGAGAGCTCACCGATCGACTGGCCTATAGCGCCGTTTTCGGGCCACGACCGGTCAAGGCGGCGGCGCGCTGGATCATCTGGACGACCGCGCAGACGGTGGGGTTGTACCCCGCGTCGATCCACGATCTGTACATGGCGGCTGGTCGGGGCGCGTTCGATCATGCCACCACCCCCGCGATCAACGTGCGCGGAATGTCCTACGACTTCGCGCGCACGGTCATCCGGGTCGCCCAGGCGAAGGGGACGCAGCAGTTCATCTTCGAGATCGCCCGCTCGGAGATGGGCTACACCGAGCAGCGCCCCGCCGAGTTCGCGCTGACGATGCTCGCCGCCGGCCTGCGCGAGGGGTATCGCGGCCCCCTCTTCATCCAGGGCGATCACCAGCAACTGAACGCCAAGAAGTATACGCAGGACCCCGATGCGGAACTGGACGGACTCCGGAAGCTGATCGCCGAGTCGATCGACTCCGGCTTCTACAACATCGACATCGACGCCTCGACCCTGGTCGATCTGAGCAAGCCGACCGAGGCCGAGCGACAGGAGCGCAATTACCGCTACACCGCCGAGATGACCGCGCTGATCCGCGAACTCGAACCGGCGGGCGTGACGGTGTCGGTCGGCGGCGAGATCGGCGAGGTCGGCTCGCAGGACAGCACTCCAGAGGACCTGGAAGCGTTCATGTCCGGCTACGTCCCGGCCCTCGCGGCGTTCGGCGAGGGCCGGGCCCCGATCAGCAAGATCAGCGTGCAGACCGGCACGAGTCACGGCGGCGTGGTCCTGCCGGACGGCACGATCGCGGAGGTCAGCCTGAATCTGGATGCGCTGGGCGCGCTCTCGACGGCGGCGCGGGAGTATGGGATGGGCGGCGCGGTGCAGCATGGCGCATCGACCCTGCCGGAAGAGGCGTTCGACAAATTCCCCGAGCGGAACGCGATCGAGGTCCACCTCGCCACCGGCTTCCAGAACATGATCTACGACGATCTGCCGGAAGAATTCCGCGACCGGATCTACGCGCATCTCGCGGCGAACCACGCCGACGAGCGGAAGCCGGGGATGACCGATCAGCAGTTCTATTACACCACGCGCAAGCGCGGCTTCGGGCCGTTCAAGCGGGAATTCTGGCAACTGCCGGGCTCCTTGAAGGCGACGATCACGGACCACCTCGCCGAGCGCTTCGGTTTGCTGTTTGACAAGCTGGGCGTCAGCGCGCAGGGCGATTTGGTGGCGCGCTTCGTCACCCCCACGCCGGTCGCCAAATCGATGCCCCCGACCCTGCGCGACGCCCTGGCCGACAGCGTCCCCACCGCCGACTAACATCTCATAGCTCATCGCGATCATCCAGCCCCTGGCCCGCGCCCCACACGGCGCGGGCCTATGATCTTCACCGTCTCTGTTCTGCCGACTGCCGACTCGCCCCTATCGACCGTTGAGGTAGCCGATGATTCCCCGCGCCAAACCCGTCGCGACTGTCGGCTGCGCCCCGACGAGGAGCGCGCGGTCGCTCGCGTTGGTGAGGAAACCGAGCTCGATGATCACGCCCGGCGTCCCCGGCGCGATGGCGTGTGCGAACGCACCGCTATTGAAGGCGTAGTAATAGATCATCGCGCGGGTGATGTGCGGATCGGTCGGCTGACCGGTCGTCGCGCCGTAGGTGTTGGCGATGGCGTTCAACAGGGCGTCGGCGCGGGCAGGGCTGGTGCTGTCGCCATAGCGCGCCAGCTTGAAGCCGCTCATGGCAGGGTCGTTATTGTAGTCGCAGTGGATCGCCACAAACGCATTGGCGCGATAACCGGGCGGGATGGTGGCGGGGAGGAGATCAACTGTGATCCCGCGCGCCGCCAGGAGCGCCGCGACCTGCCGCGCGATCTGGAGGTTTAAATCCATCTCCGCGTGGCCGTCCGCGCTGGCCCCGGTCTCCGTGCGAAGGCTCCCCAGTTCGGCGGGGAGGTCGGCGGCCTGCCAGTGGCCTACCTGTAGCCCTACGCGCGCCCGGATCGGTGGCAGCGGTGTCGGAATGGCGGTTGGTGCCGCCGCGGCGATCGCCGCCTGTGGAGTGTCGATCGCGCCGGATGCCCCGGTCACGAGGGGCGCGGCGGCGACACCGAGCAATGTCACTGCGGGCGTTCGCGTCTCCTGGAAGACGATCACGGCGAGCGCCAGCAGGAGCACTACCAGGATGCTGAGGATAGGCGAGAGGTATGCGCCGGACCGCTGGATATTCCTGCTCACCCTAATCCCTCACGACATAGTCATACGTACAGCAGTAGGAGTCGTGAGGAGAGAATAGAATATATGTTCTAATTTGTCAATGTCGAGCGCGACCACGCGGCGTGCTATCCGCGCCCTCACGCGGCTCTTCGGGCATCGGATCGGGCGGGTCGGTGTCGAGCGAGCCGAAGCCGGTGTCGCCGTAGCCACCATGAATGCCCGGATCGGTGTCGCTGCCGAGGCCCCCGATCTCGACCGTCCGCGCGATCCCCGCCCCGCTCGCCAGCCGTGCGGCGTTACCGAGCGTCGTCCAGACCGCCTCCACGCTGATCCCATGCTCCTGCGCGATCTCCTGGGCGCTCGTACCGCCGAGCGCCGCCTCCGCCATCGTCCGCTCCTCGCCCGGCAGCCCGCCGACTACGCCCGGATTCTGCCGCAACTGGGCCACGATGCCCGCCATGCGTCCCGCCGATGTCGAACTCATACCTATACCTCCCTCTCACGGTGTGTTGATGCACGGCCCATGCCGCGATGCGGTGGGCGAGCGAAAGGCGCGAACGACGTCGCGCCTTCCTCCCTCGGATGTGCTGTGGGGTGTGCTCAGGAAAGTTAATCGCCGAAAATCAGGCGCAGCCATTGTCGCCAGTGGGCCTCGCCCTGCGGCTGCGTCGCCGTCGTACTCGCGACCGCTGGCCCGGGCGCGGTACTCGCGCTCGCCGATGTCGCCGGGGCGGTCCAGTTCACCAGGAAGATCGTCTCGCCCGCATAGCCGAGGTTGAGCTGGCGGCGCGCGGTGTCCTCCACCCAGGCGCGGTAGGCGGCGGGATCGGATTCGGCGAGCTGCCCCTGCAACTGCGCGTTGCGCGCCTGCGCCGCTTCCAGGCTGGCCTGCTGCGCCGCGACCTGCGCCTGGATCTGTTGCTCTTTCCAGCGCTGCTCGAAGACCCCGGCGGTGAAGATGATCAGCACCGCCACCGCCGGGACGACGACGATCCCACGTCGCCCGATCGCCAGGAGCCAGAGGAAACCCTGTTCCAGCGAGGCGCGTAACCCACCCGGTGCGCCCAGTGGTCGGCGTGGCGCGGGCTTCCTGGTCGCGGCAACCGCGCCACGGCGGGCCGGTCGGGGCGCGGCATTCGTCGCTGTTGCGCCTTGTGCGCGGTGGATCGTGCGCTCTGGCATCGACTCAGGCTCCTACGGGCGTCGCATCGAGCGGCGGGCGGCGGGTCGCCCAGTCGGTGACGCGCTCGTATGCGTCGGCCACGCGGAGGATGCGCTCCTCCGCGAAGGCTGGTCCCATGATCTGCACGCTGACCGGCAACCCCTCCGCGAAGCCGCAGGGGATCGCCACGCTCGGGATCCCGGCCAGATTGGCGGGGATCGTCAGCACGTCGGCCAGGTACATCGCCAGCGGATCGTCGCTGCGCTCGCCGATCGTGAACGCCGTCGTCGGGGAGGTCGGCGCGACGATCACATCGACCCCCGCCGCCGTCGCCGCGTCCGGTCCGAGACCGAAGGCGACATCGAACTCCTGCTTGATCAGCGTCCGCACCTGCTGTGCTTTGACATAATACGCGTCGTAGTAGCCGGAGGAGAGGGCGTAGGTGCCGATCATGATCCGGCGCTTCACTTCCGGGCCGAAGCCCGCGCCGCGACTCGCCAGATAGGTCGCCAGCAGCGAATCCTGCTCGATCGAGAGGCCGTACTTGACGCCATCGAACCGGGCGAGGTTGGCGCTCGCTTCCGCCGGAGCGATGATGTAGTAAACGGGCAGGGCCATGCCGCTCGACGGCAGGCTGATCGGCACCATCTCCGCGCCGAGCCCTTCGAGGACGCGCAGCGCCTCGTCTACCGCGCTGGCGACGCCGGGTTCCAGCCCCATCTCGAAGTATTCGCGCGGCACGCCGACCCGCAGGCCGCGAATGTCGCCGGTCAGCGCGGCGCGGTAATCGGGCACTCCCTCCGGGGCGGAGGTCGCGTCGCGCGGGTCGGCCCCGGCGATCGCGCCGAGGAGGTGCGCGCAGTCGGCGACCGAGCGGGTGGCCGGGCCGATCTGGTCGAGGCTAGAGGCGAAGGCGATCAGGCCGTAGCGGCTGATCCGCCCGTAGGTCGTCTTCAGCCCGACGATGCCGCAGAAGCCCGCCGGCTGGCGCACCGAGCCGCCCGTCTCCGAGCCGAGCCCGACCATCGCCTCGCCCGCCGCGACCGCCGCGATCGAGCCGCCGCTGGAACCGCCCGGCACGCGCGCCAGATCCCACGGGTTGTGCGTGGTGAAGAACGACGAGTTCTCGGTCGAGGAACCCATCGCGAACTCGTCGGTGTTCGCCTTGCCGACGAAAACCGCCCCCTGCGCCCGCAGCCGCGCGACCGCCGTCGCGTCGTAGGGGGGCAGGAAGTCGCGCAGGATCTGCGAACCGGCGGTGGTGGGGGCGTCGTATGTGCAGAGGACGTCCTTCAGCGCGACCGGGATGCCGGTGAAGGTGGCGGCCTCGCCCGCCTTGATCCGGTCGTCCGCGAGGCGGGCCTGTTCCAGCGCCAGCTCCGGCGTGCGGGTAATGAACGCCTTAACGCGATCCTCGACCACCTCGATGCGCCGCAGATGTGCCTCGGTCAATTCCACGCTGCTCAGTTCGCGCCGATCAAGGAGACCGCGCGCCTCGTCGATCGAGAGATAGGTCAACTCTTCGGTCACAGCTTCCTCTTTATGCAGTCGGCGGTCGGCAGTCGGCGGTCAGCAGTGGCAGCGTGATGCCGCTGCTGGGCAGTGCCTGTCAGTATATCTTCTGCCGACTGCCGACTCACTCAGTCCAGGATCGCCCGCACCTTGATGAACCCGCCCTCGGTGCGCGGGGCATTGGCGAGCACCTGATCGACGGTCAGCGACGGCACAACCACGTCCTCGCGGAGGAGCGGCGCGAGGGGGATCACCTGCGCGGTCGGCGGCACGTTCGAGGTATCGACGCCCCGCAGTTGATCGATATGTTCGAGGATCGAGGAGAGCTGCTCGCGCATCCGCTCGCGCTCCTCATCGCTCAACCCGAGGCGGGCGAGCATCGCCACATGCTCGACTTGCTCATTCGTCAGCGCCATCGCTCTCGCCCCATCATCAGTGTACGGACATCTCAGGATAGCTGCCCAGAGTGTAGCACACCGTTCTCTGAAACGTCAGCGCATCACAGTTTCATACTGCGCCAGTTGTTTGGGTGCCAATGAGAGACTGCAAAGCTTTAGTCCTCTAGTTTTCGCTGATTGGGGTGGCACCGAGCAGGTCCCGTTGGTAGCGTGCGGGTGCCGAGACAATACTGTACCGGAGAGGCCGCCTGCTGCCGGATGCAGTCTGGCGGATGCTGACGCTGTTGTGTACCCCGGTCGTCGCTTGCCCGATCGGGACGAATCTGGGCTTGCTGCACCTGCTGTGGATTCTGGCGAGCGGGCGGCTGCTCGGGGCGCGTGGGCGGCGCCGGGGCAGGGCGACTGGACGAGCGGGCAGTGAATCGGCCGCTGGGCCGGGGTGGTGGCGCGGGAAGGCCAGTGGCAGCCCCACGCGCATGGTGGCTAGTGGCCCGTCGTGGTCGATGGTACCGGGTTCTGGCGTCCGCGGCTTCGCGGCTGCCCGACCACCCACGACCACGGCGTGGTCGGCAGGGCGCTCCCGGCCATCCCGCTCGGCCTCATCGCCGGGGTCGGCAGCGCAGGAGCGCAGCGGCCGGCAGTGCCGCGTGCCTTCGTCCGGGCGGACCCCGCCGACCCGACGCCCGGCGCCCACGCGCGGCGCTTGGTACGCGAGGCGGCGCGGCAGTGTGCCGCCGATGCGGTAGGGATTCTGGGGGCAGCGGCGTACCCTTGCCACGCCGCCACACCCACGACCCTTGCCGAAGCGGCCTGCGTCATCGCACACCGGAGGATTGACGGATAGCACAGAAGTTCTATAATGAGGACGGTCAAGGTTAGAGCGGGCAAGGCAGGTCTTGCCCCTGCGAAAACGTTTCCAATGGGGAGGAGATCATGAGCCAGGATGCCGTGCAGCGTCTGTATCTGATGCAGGTCGGGTCCATGCCGGAATACCAGATTCCGATCGTGTGTTATCTGGTGCAAACGGGCGACGGCAGGAATATCCTGATCGACAGCGGCCTGCCGGAGATCATCCCCGAAGGAGAAGCGGGGTTCGAGAATGGGCGGGACGTCATCGAGCAGCTGGCGAGCATCGGCTTAAAACCGGACGATATCGATACCGTCATCTCGACGCATTACGATGGCGACCATGCCGGACGACACGCGGCATTCACGAAGGCGCGATACGTTGTTCAGCGTGTGCATCATCTGGATGCGGCGAGCAACCCGCGGTATGCCGACGTTCGGCCCCAGTGGGATCAGCCGATGGGGCGCATGCGGCTGGTGGACGGGGACACCGAACTGCTGCCGGGGCTGGCGCTGATCGAGACGAGCGGGCATGTGCCGGGACATCAATCGGTGCTGGTGCGGCTGCCCAAAACGGGTGCGATTCTCCTGACGATTGACGCTGTACCCTTCGGCGCGGGCTTTACCCGTGACAAGCAGGACGACGGTAGCGACCCGGACGCCGCAGCGATCCGCGCCAGTACGAACAAGCTGCTCGATCTGGTGGAACGGGAGAAGGTTGGGCTGGTAATTTTTGGTCATGAATGGGAACAGTGGGCAGGGCTGAAAAAGCTGCCGGAGTATTACGAGTGAGGATGCGAGCACCGCTCTCCCCCAACCCCCTTGCCCCATGCGGCGTGAACGAGGGGAAAGGGGCAGCTGCCGGTGCGCGGCCCAACAACTGCAGGATTCATGTGGCGCGAAGTCAAGCACGCTATGGGGACTTAAGCGAGGGCTTTCATCGGTACCTGGGGGCACCGCTTCGGTGTTGGTCAATGCCTCCTGCCGCGCCGGCGGCGAGGATTGCGCGGAGGGTGGCGTGGGCCCGTCGCCAGTGTGGACAGTAGTGACTTTCCCATGCGTTTTCTCGCAGGACACTGCCTCGTGGGCGGCACCGCAACGGCCCTCAAGTTAGCGAAAAGTAGAGTATAAGGAGGCGTGGAATAGCTATACGTTCCTTTAAGTTCATAAGATGGAGAACCCACTACATTATCGAAAGCTCGATAAAATTCTGCTTTCGTCGTTTGAAAGATATGTGTGAAGGTGATGATGCGAAAAGAATCATCCCACTGAAGGGGTTCTATCTCTTTGGCTAAACGTACGTTGTCCAGCTTCATACCCCACTAGAGGCGACACAAAGGAAACTTGCGGCGCTGTTCCATATGATGCTGCGACATAGGCTGATGCTTGCAGGCCATAATTATAAAGGGTTTCTCCTGCTGATATATGAGTGGTGAGGGTATCTCCATGCACAAAGGCGCGAAATTCATCCCAGATCACACCATAGCGCTCCGCATACCGCTCTGCAAAAAATCGGCGTCAAGGTCACTCCAACTACCTCCGGCGGCGCGGCTCCCTGCAAGCGCCGCTGGTGCATCATCTAGCGGCAGATCAGCACTCCCTTCGCGATCGAGACGATAGCGCACACCGGCTCCTTCTAGAATCAGTGGCCCATCCGCTGCTTCATTGAGAAGGCGAGCGGTCTCTCCCTGCGTAGAAACAGTGATAGTCTTCTTCCGTAGCACCATTGCGAATCCTTGCCGAGAACAATGCCGAGTGAATATGCGAAAAGTATAGCAAGTGCGGATAATTTCAGATACGCGGAGCCCCCCGCGCGGATAAGCATCGCGCGCGGGGGCGATCGATCGTACCCTTTGGGGGATTACTTCTCCGCATCCTCCAGATACCGCAGGAGTGAGCGGACCATCACACCGGTCGCGCCCTTCGGGGTGTAGGGGCCGTCGGTGGCGGTCGCGGCGCTCCCGGCGATGTCGAGGTGGACCCACGGCTTGCCCTCGACGAACTCGCCGATGAAGAGCGCCGCCGTGATCGCGCCGCCCCCGCGACTGCCGGTGCTCTTGATATCGGCGATGTCGCTCTTCAGGTCGTCCTTGTACTCGTCCCAGGTCGGCAACTGCCAGACCCGCTCGCCCGCCGCAGCAGCGGACGCCAGGAAGCGGTCCATCAGCTCCTGATCGTTGCCCATCGCGCCGACCGTGAGGCTGCCGAGCGCGACCATCTTCGCCCCGGTAAGGGTGGCGAGGTCGATGATCTCGTCGGCCCCGGCGCGCGCCGCGTGCGTCACCGCGTCGGCCAGCACCATCCGCCCCTCGGCGTCGGTGTTGCCGATCTCGAAGGTCTTGCCGTTGAGCGCCTTCACCACGTCGCTCGGGCGCATCGCCGTGCCGCTCGGCATGTTCTCGGCGGCGGTCATGATGCCGATCACCTTGACGTTCGGCTTCAGGGCCGCGACCGCCCGCATCGCCCCGAGGACCGATGCGCCGCCGCCCATGTCGGTCTTCATCGAGTACATGCCGTCGGCGGTCTTCAGGTCGAGGCCGCCCGAGTCGAAGGTGATCGTCTTGCCGACGATCGCGACCGTCTTCGTCGCGCCGCCCGTCGGCTCGTAGATCAGCTCGATCAGGCGCGGCTCGGCGGCGCTCCCCTTGCCGACGGTCAGGATCGCGTTGTAGCCCCCCGCGCGCAGCGCCACGCCGTCGAGGACGCGGCAGGCCAGCCCCGCCTCGCTCGCCACCCGCTGCGCCCACTCGGCGATCTGCGGCGGCGTCTTGTCGTCGCTGATCGTGTTGACGAGGTCGCGCGCCAGGCTTACGCCCGCCGCCACCGCCTCGCCATGCGCCACTGCGGCGCTCGCGTCGCCGTCCGCCCACAGCTCGATCGACTCGATCGCCCTGGTCGGGGCCGCGCCGCTCTTGTAGCGGTCGAAGCGGTAGAGGGCCAGGGAGAGCCCCTCGACGATCGCGCCGATCTCCTCCGCACCCGCCCCCGCCGGGATCGCCACCGCGACCGTCCGCGCGCCCTCGTCACGCGCGCGCTTGATCGCCGCGCCGTAGACCCGGCGCAGCGCCTCGCCCCAGCGTCCGCTCTCCGCGCTCTGCTCGCCAGTCCCGGTTAGCACGACCGAGGCCGCGCCGAGCCGCCCGAACGTCGGGAAGGACGCGACCTCCCCGGCCTTGCCGGTGAAGCCGCGCGCGGTCAGCACGCCCGCGAGGCCGCCGTCGAACGCGCCCGCGATCGCCTCCGGGAGCGCCGCCCCTGCCCCGATCGGCACGATCAGCGCCTCCGCGCTCGCCCCGGTCGCGTCGCCGCTCTTGGTCGTAAAGGTCGGTGCCATCCTCGCCTCCTCTGGCCACCCCGCGCCGATCACCCGATCGGGCCGGAGTCCGTCACCCCCGCATTGTAGCGAAGGCGCGTGGCGCTGTCGCGGCGGGTCGCGCGGCGGCTGGTGTATCCTTCCAGTACCATCATCGCGCCCGACGCGCGCCCGACGCGCGCCCGACGCGCGCCCGACGCGCGACCGGATGTGACGCTTGTACCGGATGTGACGCTTGTGAGGAGGGCCGATGCCGACGATCCGCCGCGCGACCCTCGCCGATCTGGACACGCTGGTCGCCCTGCGCTTCGCCCTTTTCCGCGACCTCGGCAGGGCGCTCGATGCGGCGGGGACGGCGGCGCTGGACGCGGCGATGCGCGCCTACTTCGCCGAGGAGTTGCCCGCCGAGCGCTTCATCGGCTGGCTCGCCTGCGACGACGACGGCGCGCCGATCGGCTGCGGCGGCTTCGTCTTCGTCCGCCGCCCGCCCCAACCGGAGGACACCAGCGGGCGCGAGGGCTATATCATGAACATGTACACCGCCCCGGCCTGGCGCGGGCGCGGGGTGGCGGCGCTGATGGTCCGCGCGATCCTCAATTTCGCGCGTGCCGCTGGGGTGCGGCAGGTCCATCTGCACGCCAGCGCGCAGGGGCGTTCGGTCTACGAGCGCGCCGGGTTCATCGCCCTGGCGACGGAGATGGGGATCAGCCTCGATGTCGAGAGCGCACAGTAGGCGTATGGACTGACCGAGAAGGCCGAGCGCCCGGCAGCGGGCGCGGGGCGGAGGAGTCGAACGATCGTGGCACTCGACCCGGACAAGATCTACTACGCGGTGATCCTCGAATTCCGCCCGAACGATCCGCTCGGCGTCAGCAACACCGTGGTGGAACTCCTGCCGCGCCGCCGCCGCGAGGCATACTCCCGCGCGATGCAAGAGGTGCCGCCGCCGGTCGATCGGTCGAGCGAGAAGCTGATCTACGAGACGGCGGAGGAGGCGAGCCGCGCCGCCGCCGCGATGCAGGGCGTGGCCGACCGCATCTCCCTCCAACAGGCCCGCCGCCGCAACGACATGGAGACAGAGACGGTCTACGGCCTCGCCGGTTGGCTGATGCCGAGCGGCCATCAGTATGTGCCGTTGTCGCTGCGGGAGCAGGTATAGCGGTGAGTCGGCAGTCAGCAGTCGGCGGTCGGCAGTAGTGACGCGGTGCCGATAATGGGCGGTGCTTCTCTGCGATCCCGCCACGATCTACGGACCACCGACTACGGACTCTCTCTGCTGACTGCCGACCGCCGACTCGAACAGGAGCGCCATGCAACACTCATCGCCACAGCCCGCACCACCGCCCGCCGAGCAGCGTTTCCTCGCGGTGCTCTACGCCTTCGCCGTGTGGTCCGGTGGCGAACGTCGGCTGGTGACCGAGGAGCGGATCCCCGCCAGCGCCCTGGCGATGCTGCAACCGCAACTCGACGCGACCGCGCGGCGCACCCGCGTCGATCAGGGGCTGGGCCTGCTGATCTTCGATAACTACCGCGATGCGTTCCAGGCGGCACAGTCGCTCGCCACGGTCGCCGCCACGGTGGAAGTGCGCGAGGTGACGCCGACGACCGAACAGCGCGGCGCGGGCTGGACCGGCGCAAGCGGCGCGCGCTACGTCGCGCTGCCGGATGGTTTGGTGCGGAGCGTTAAGGGGTAGCCGGAACACTTCGATAACCTGTTCGACCGACTCTCAATCTATGGAGACGCAGCTGTGTCGTATCAGCTCCCCTCGGACGCCCCTGCCACCTTCCCCACCCGCGAGCGCCTTGAGCAGGGTGTCTGGCTCGGCACAATCTTCCACGCCATTTCTACCCTGCCCGCTGAGCGCTTCTACGATGAATACGAGTGGCGCGGACATCTCCTTGGCTTGCGCGACTATAATGAGACATATGGTTACATCTGGTTTGACCAAGAGCGAGTTGTCGGCGCATTTATGTGCGCCGAGAGTGAGTATAATCCTTTCGGGGAAGACCTGATGCCGCCGTATGACGCGGAAGATTTCTTCGCCGCCGCCCCGCCGGATGTGCTCACCATTGCACGCGAGAGGGTGCTGCCCGAACTCGTACAATGGCTGGGTGATGAGGCGGAAGCTGTGGCAGCTATCGCCAACGGCACGACCGAGCAGTTGGATGATGCCTATTTCGCCCCCGTCATCAGCGCCGCTTTCTGGAGCGACGGGGAAGTGTTGACTTCTGGCAAGTCGTGGACAGATGTTTACCGAAATGGGGCACACCTCCTCCACAATGAGTTCTTGGATGTTGAAGAGGCGCTGGCCGAGTGGGAGAACGGCATACGACTTCTCCCCGAACAGGTTGCGCTCGTCAACTATATGAGCAGCGCCTACACTGCGAGGCGCTGCCGATGCGCTTGACCGACGCAGAGTACGCCCAACTGATCGCGCATGGTGCGGCACAACTCGAACCGGTGCGGGAATTATTGCGTGGGAGCGCCATTGAACTTCCGTGATAGCCGGGCGCATATTGTATAAGAGAGGGCCCCGCCGGATAGCTATCCGGCGCGGCCCTCTCTTCATCGTATCGGTGAATCGCGCTACTGACGATGCGCCTCCGAGTAACAATCGATCAACCATCACTCTGCGAGGGAATCGTGAGCAATTCCCTCGCAGAGTGTCGGGCGCAGGGAAGGATGCCCTACGCCGCCGCGCCGCTCGTGACCATGCTACCCGTGCTCACCGTGACGGGTGCCGATGCGCCGGTGTCGTCGAGGAGGATGCTCGCCACCCAGCCATCGACGTCGCCGTAGCGCACCAACACCCAGTCATAGCCGTCGGCGCTGACCGAGTCGCTCAGTACCAGCACCCCCGCCCCCTGCGGGACCAGGAGGATGATCTCCCCCGCCAGGGTCGGCTGCGCACGCAAATTCGCCCCGGCGGTGGCGCTGACAGTGAGGACCGTGTCGGTGGTCGTCTCCGCAGCCGGGGGGGAGGTGGGGGCAAGGCCATCATCGGCAGTGAGCCATGCCGCCGCAGACCACCCGATGAACTCGCCATCCGACACTTCATACCAGGAGAGTCCCTCATCGCCGACCAGCGGCCCATCGAGGATCGTCAGGCGCGTGCCTGCGGGGAAGAATGCGAACACCGGATAATCGGTCCCCGGCCCCTCGCGCAGCGCGAGCAGATCTCCCTCCGTGGTCGCGACGACCGCCGTGTCGCCCGCCGCGAAACCGCCTTCCGCCGCCACCTGGAGCGCCGGTCCGGCGAACAATAGGGTGGCCAGAAGCGTCCCAAACACGGCGAACCGCCGGAGCAATGCCATCATGGTGTTCTCCTTCTGTCTCACGAACAGCTTCCTCAATAGAACCGCGCCGACCACGGGAAGCAAGCAGGCTTTCGGGGTGGAACAGTACGGGGCGCGTGCGGTAATGGCCAGATACTGCGTCCCACAGCGCGTCGGGCAACGGGGAGACCAGGAGTATCGTACCGGAATGTGCCGATTTGTCAAGGTGTGCGGATGCTGACGGCTCGCAGATTACCCCGTGCAGGCGTACGCCTGCACGGGGTAATCTGCGGTTCGGTGCGGATGGGTGGCGCTTGACGCTCGCCGTCCCACTCTGCCACACTCCCCGCACAGGACGCACGTACAGGGCGGGAGGGACGAGCGCTGATGGTGCGCGCATCGTATCGGTTGGGGCAGTTGGGGCTGGCACTCTCGCCGCTGGTGCCAGCGCGCGATCGCGCGCTGGCCGCCGCGCTCCTCACCCCGCCGCAACTGGCCGCGTTCGGCCTCCTCGCGCCAACCGATCAGCGCCATGCGGCGCGGGTCCTGCGCGCGCTCCTGACGCGCGGCGAGCGCGACGCCGATCTGTTGGTCGCCGCACTGCTGCACGACCTCGGCAAGGCCGATCCGCAAGGGCTGGGGCGGGTGCGTCTTCCCCACCGCGTCTCCAAAGTCCTCGCGCGGCGGCTCGCGCCGGGCTTCTGGGACTGGATCAGCGTGCGTCCGGGTCGCGGGCCGCTGCACGGCTATTATCTCTTGCGGCAGCACCCGGCCCTCGGCGCGGCCTGGGCCGCGCGTCTCGGCGTCGCGCCGCGCGCCTGCGCCCTGATCGCCGTCCACCAGGATGGCGATATCCGTGGTTCCCTGACTTCTCTCGAAGGCGATGTGAGCGCTTCGCAAAGTATTGCCGCAGGGGTAGGGCCGCGCCGGGATGCGGGCGAGTTCGCGCGCGTGCTCGCGGCGTTGCGGTGGGCCGATGATCGTGCCTGATACAGGGCCGCGTATCGTAGCGGCGTCGCCCATCCCCACACCGATCTACGCCTATCGGCTCCCCGGTTTCGAGGGGCCGCTCGACGTCCTGCTGCGCCTGATCGAGCGCGAGGAATTGGACATCACCGCCATCTCCCTAACGCTCGTCGCCGACCAATTCATCGCCCACATCGAGGCACAGTCGACCCGCGACCCCGCGCTGCTGGCCGAGTTCGCGGCGGTCGCGTCGCGCCTCCTCTTGTTGAAGACGCGCGGTCTTTTCCCGCGCCAGCCCGGTACGCCGACAAACGACCCCGATGCGGAACTGGACGAGGACGATCTGGTGCGACAATTGCGGGAGTATCGGCAGTTTAAGGGGGCCGCGACCGCGCTCTCCGCGCGCGATCGCGCCGAGGCGCGCGCCTTCGCCCCGCTAACGATCGCGGCCCACGCGCGCGCCGAACTCGCCCCCGAGATCACCCTCGCCCCCGCCGGTCCGGTCGAGCTGCTGCGGGCGGTCCACCGGCGACTGGCGCGACAGCCCGCCACGCCGCGCGTCCTCACTCTCGTGCCGCGTATCAGCGTCGGGGAGATGGCCGCGCGCATCCTCGAACGCCTCCTCCTGCGCGACGACGTGCGCCTCAGTCGCCTGGTGCGCGAGGTGCAGGGTCGCACCGAGGTGATCACGACTTTCATGGGGATCCTCGAACTGGTGCGCCGTCGTCGGGCCGAGGCGGTGCAGGAAGTGCTCTTCGGCGACATCGTCGTGTATCCGGCGACGGAGGAGTCGTCGGCGAGCGCGACGGGGGAGGTGGCCGGTGACTGAGTCGCCGCTGCCACCGGACGAGCAGGCCGAGAACGATCCCACCATTAAGGTGGCGGATCATGTCGAGGCTCCCGCCACACCCGCCAGTCCCCCACCCGTTGAGTCGCCTGATGCGTTCGACGATGCCCCCACCGCATCCTCTACAGGGGGGGAGACTCTCTCTTCCACCTTCCCGATCGCCGTGCCGCTGATCACACCGCCAGCGATCACGCTGGCGGCGCTCTGCGAGGCGTTGCTCTTCATCGCCGCCGCGCCGCTGACCGTGGCCGAACTGGCGAAGGCCGCCGATGTGACGACCGAGGAGATCGCGGCGGCGCTGGACGAGTTGACCCGGGGTTTGCAGGCGGGCGAGCGCGGCCTGCGCCTCCAGTCCCATGACGGGCGTTATGCCCTGACGAGCGCGCCCCCCGCCGCGCGCGCCGTCGCGCGCCTCCTCGGCCTGAGCCGCACCGAGCGCCTCTCGGCGGCGGCGCTGGAAACCCTGGCGATCGTCGCCTATCGCGGGCCGGTCACGCGCGGGGAGATCGAGGCGATCCGGGGGGTGGATAGCAGCGGCGTCGCGCAGACGCTGGTCGCGCGCGAATTGATCGAGGCGGTCGGGCGGCGTAAGGGTGTCGGGCAGCCGATCGAATACGCTGTGACGGTGGGTTTCTTGCGCCACTTCGGCCTCGCCAGCCTGAACGAGTTGCCACCCCTCGGCGAGGTCAACGGGCAAGCGGTGGAGGAGACGTGGGACGAGCGCCTGCGCGGCGTGCACGAGACCGCACCAGAGCCGCCAGATTCTTCCGTGTCGTGATCGCCGGTACCCCCTACCAGGCGCTCGTCGGTGCGGAGCGCCGCGCAGCACGACTTCAAGTCGCTCATCAAGGGGGTGTAGCGGTCGCGCGCCGCAACACGAACGAGCGCTAGTCCCCGCGCGAGGGCTACTCGCGTGGGGACTGACGCATTGCCGCAGGATCAGGCGCGGGCCGCGAGGGCGGCATCCTCGGCGGCGTAGTCGAAGAGCGCCGGATCGATCGTCGCGGGTGGGTTCGCGCGCTCCCAGGCGATCGTCCGGCGCAGCCCCTCCGCCCGCTCGATCGGCGGCACGTAGCCGAGTTCTTGTCGCAGGCGGGAGCTGCTGGCGAAAAGGCTTTGCCGCGTGTCGCTACTCACCCGCAGCCCAACAGGCAGCGCCTCCGAGGGTAGGGCGACGATCTCGCCGTCCCACCCCGCCTCTTGGGCCACCAACCGCACCCAATCTTCCTCGGTCAACGGCTCGGCGTCGCAGACGTTGTAAATCCGCCTGGCGGCGCGGTCGTCGGTCACGGCGAGGGCGATCGCGGCGGCGACATTCTCCACGTACTCGCGGCAAGCGAGCATCCGCAGCAGACCCCGATCGAGCAGGATCGCCGGGCGGCGGTTGTCCATCCGGCGTAGCACGCCGAAGAAGCGGTGCTGCTCGTCGCCCGGCCCATGCACCATCGGCAGGCGGAGAATCGTGCCGGGCAGCGCCGGATCACCGAGGATCAGGCGCTCGATCGGGAGCTTGTCGTAATCGTCGCGCCAGCGGGCCGGATCGTCGGCAGCGCGCGGGGTGTCGCCACGATAGGGGTAAAGGCGCTCGCGGGTCGGCGAGTCCTCGGTCAGCGGCGTCGGATCGGGCTCGCCCGGCTCCGTGCCGATCAGCCGCGCGAAGGCGCGGTAGACATCGACGCTGCTGATCGCGACGACGCGCCCCGTCGCCCCGCGCAGCGTCGCCAGCGCCGCCAGCGCGTCGCGCTCGACCAGCGGGCGCATGTCCAGCGTCACGTCCGGGGCGAGCCGCCGGAACTCGTCCGCGAAGCGGTCGATTTTCGCGCGGTCGCCGTGGATGTGCGCGATCCCTTCTGGCAGATCGGCGTGGGTGTTGCCGCGATGGAACAGGATCAGTTCGTGGCCCTGCACCGCCAGTTGCCGCGCGACGAATGGCCCCATGAAACCGGTACCGCCGAGGATCAGGATCCGCATCGTGTCACCTCCTCGTCTCCGCTCGCCATGCCCGCCGCAGCGGCCAGTTTCATCAATGCCTCGGCGACCCCGTCCGGGTCGACCAGCTGCTGGAAGTGGCCGGCATCGAAGGCGTGCGTCGGCCAGCCGCGCGCCCGCGCCGCCGCCGCGTGCGCGTCGTACGCGGCGCTGAACCGGAGATAGGCACAGGGCGCGTCCGGCCAACCGTCGCTCGGCGGCAGCGCCTCCGTGAAGAAGGCGAGCGGACGCGGGCGCAGTTCCGCGAGGGTCGCCGCGCGCCGGGCCGGATCGGGGATCAGGGGGCGGAGCGCGGCGTCGTCCCAGGTGGGATACCGCTTGCCTGCCAGCAATTCCGCACGCAGATCCTCCGCGAGCGCGGGGACGGCCTGCGCCAACTCGTCCAGGCGGCTGTATTCGGGGTGTGGCAACCCCGCATCGGCGAAGAGGTAGCCCCCGACCGATCGCCCCGCCACCCGCCGGATCGCCGGGAGGAGCGGTCCCGCACCGCTGTGCGCGACGAGGAGCGGGGCCTGACCGGGCGGCAGATTCCTCAGCCTCTCCGCCGCCGTGGCCGCGTGCTGTCGCCAGTAGGGCTGCGCCGGGTCATCATCGCGGAGCTGCGCGATCGTCGCGTCGACTCCCCGCCGTCCGAGCGCTGCCGCGACCGGCTCCCAGGTGGCCGGTCCGCAGAGGGGGCTGGAGATCAGGACGACGTGCGCGACAGGGGACGCGATCTCCATCCGTCTCTCCGCGATAGGCCCGGCAAGGCTCAGGGCCGGAAGCCGATCTCCCGGCGCGGGCGCTCGTCGGTCGGTGGTTCCTCCGCCGACTCGGCGGCCACTTCCCCCACCCGTGCGAGAGTCGCGCCGTAGGCCGCGCCAAGCGCCTGTGCGAGTGCCGCGCAGCCGTCGGCGTAGACGCGCCAGAGTTCGCGCGGTACCTGCCCCGCCAACTGCTCCCCGAACCATGCCTGATAGGCGCGAATCTCCGCCTGCCGAGCGACCTCGTCCGGGGGGCCTTCCGCCACCTCGCCCGCATCGCCCGCCGGATAGCCCGCCAGCGCGTCGAGCAGCATCCGTGGCACCCCGAACGTATCGGCGATCCGCTGCAAGGAGTGGACGTTTGGAACCACCTGCCCGCGTCGCCAGCGCGAGATCTGCGCGTCCCCGACGCCGACAGCACGGGCCAATTCGGCCTGCGAGAAGCGCCGACTCGTCATCGTGCTATTGAGCCAGAGGGTGAAGTGGTTGGGTAGTTGCTCGTCATCCGCCATCATATACCTCGGCGGCAGCTTACACGAAAGCAAGAGTTCTTGCAAGAAGGTGTAAGGCGACGCCCCGATCCGCACGGCGGATCGGGGCGCGACTGTCTGTGTCGGTGCGGCGGGTTAGTAGCGGACGATCGCCCCGGTGTTGGCGTCTTCCGAGCCCTCGATCGGCGAGCGCTGCCAGTTCAGCGCGGCGATGTCGTCGCGCAGGCCGCTGAGCATGTAGCGGAGTTCGCTCGCCATCGCGCAGAACTGGAAGCCCTCCGCGATCCGCTGGTTCACGCCCTCCGCGCCGGAGGTGTGGATACCGGGCGCGACGCCGTGCTTCACGCAGGTCTCGCGGACATGCTTGATCGCCGCGACGAGCTCCGGCTTGTCGCTCTCCAGCGGCACGCCGAGGCCGAGGCCCATCGAGGCGGCCATGTCGTTCGGGCCGATGAAGCAGGCGTCCACACCGGGAGTGCTGAGGATCGCGTCGGCGTTCTCGACGCCTTCCTTGTGCTCGATCATCAGCACCAGCAGGATCTCGCGGTTCGCGTTCTGATAGTACTCGCCCCCGGTCGTGTTGAAGCTGAGGTAGTGGCGACCGCCGCCGACGCCGCGCTCCCCTTCCGGGTAGTAGCGCGTGGAGCGTACCGCCTGCTCCGCCTCTTCCCGCGTCCGCACGTTCGGCACGACGATCCCCCAGGCGCCGGAGTCGAGGGCGCGCTTGAAGTGTTCCGGGGTGTTGTAGGGGATGCGGACCATCGGCGCGACCGGCGAACCAGTCATCGCGGTGAACATGTGCGTCAGGGTGCGCGAGTCGGCGGCGTTATGCTCGGCGTCCACGACCAGCCAGTCGAGGCCGAGCGCGCCGACGTACTCCGCCGACTCCGGCGTCGGCAACGAGAGCCAGGTCCCGATCGACGGCTCGCCCGCCTTCAGGCGTCGTTTCACATGATTGATACGCATGGTGTTGTACCCCTTCCATATCGCTCGACATGCTGTTTCGGACCATCCTGCCCGCATTGTACGCTATTTCCATGTGCGGGATCGGACGGGCGAACAGACCCAATGCGGAGCGTTCATGACGAGACTTCAGTTGCATCAGCAGTATCGACTATGCTGAGAATAGGCTGTAAGCTGGTATCAACGGGACGGCGATCATCGCTCAGCGCGGAATCGTTGACTCTGCCGCCAGCCGATCGGCCTCCTCCAGCCAGGTGCGCGTCGTGCCGAGGGCGAGGTAGGGGGCACCTTTGAGGTCGGCGGGGGTCCGCGCGCCGACGAGGAACATGGCAGTCTGTAGCTCGTCCACGAAGGCGGCGAGCCACTCGGTGGTCGCCGCCTCGCCGAGCAGGGCGCGTTCGAGGAGGGGCCGCGCGAGGCCGACGAGATCCGCGCCGAGCGCCAGCGCCTTGGCGGCGTCGAGCCCGCTGCGGACACCGCCGGTGGCGACGATCGGCAGCCCGGCCCGGCGCGTCATGCGGATCGCGGCGAGGGTCGGCACGCCCCAGTCGGCGAAGAGCCTCCCGCGCGCGGCCAGGCGATCGTCGCCCGCATCGGCGGCGCGTCCCGCCTCCACCGCCGCGAAACTGGTGCCGCCCGCCCCGCCGATCTCCAGCGCCGCGACCCCCGCCCCGGCCAGCGCGACAGCGGCGCGGGCGGTCATCCCCGCCCCGGTCTCCTTGGCTACGACCGGCAGATCGAGCGCGGCGACGAGCGCACGGATCGCGGCGAGCCCGCCGCGCGCGTTGGTGTCCCCCTCCGCCTGCACCGCTTCTTGCAAGAAATTGAGGTGGATCGCCAGCGCGCCCGCCCCGATCGCGTCGATGGCGCGGCGCACGTCCCCCACCTCCCAGGGGGCGACCGCGCCCTGGGGCAGGAGTTGCGGCAAACCGACGTTGGCGATCAGGAAGGCGTCGGGCGCGGCCTCGCGCGCGATGGCGTAGGTGCCGATCAGGGCGGGGTTGGCGAGCATGGCGCGCTGGCTCCCCAGCCCCATCGGGATGTCGAAGCGCGCCGCGACCCGCGCCAGGATGCGATTGACCTCCGTGGCGCGCGGGTGGCCGCCGGTCATCCCGGCGATGGCGATTGGCAGGGCGAAGCGCCGCCCGAGATAGGGTGTGCGCAGATCGAGCTCGGCCAGATCGATCTCCGGCAGGGGATTGTGCAGCAGGACGATCTCGCCCCACCGCGCCGTCACCGCCACCTCGGACTCGGCGCGCGCCGCCACCGTCAGATGCTCCGCTTTGCGGCGCGAGGTCGCCTCGTCTACCATCGGTGCCTCCTGAAGCAGGTATATCCGTTGCCGATTGTTGGCCCAAGGGATGGTATCAGCGCAAGCCCGGCGTGATGCAACGCGCGGCTCTCTGAATTGGACCATGCCAGGACACAGTTGCCCATAATTCGTGAATGCAGTGATGGCGCAAGTGACGGGATTCAATGCGTACGCGTGATACGTTCCCATCGATTGGCAGGATTACCGCAGTTCGGCTGTACGCTCGGTATTTTGCTACACCGCACGGAGAACCGGTTCCGACACCCCGACAGCGACCTGCGCGGTCTAGGGCGTCGCTTCCAGCGCCGTCTCGCGGGTAACAACGTGACGTCGTGGCTGCTCGCGAACGGCGAGGATTGCCGGTGGCCGATGACCGTGGGCGGGCGACCGGGCCTGCCGACCCGTCTCGCGCATCGGTACTTGGACCGGGTGTTGGCGCGGCTGGTCGACGACGCGACGGTCGCGCAGGCGTTCTTCGCGGTGCTGGGCCGGGTGCTCGTGGGCGCGGGCAAGGCGTGGATACGCCGCCGACACGACACAGTCGCATCTACCCCCGCTCGACCGACCACGGTCGGGCCATGATCGCCCGCAGGCCGTCGTCGTCCAGTTCGATGCCGAGACCCGGCCCGTCGGGCACCGCCACGCAGCCGTCGTCGCCGAGCACGAACGGCTCCTTGAGGTAGCCCTTGCCGATAATCGTGCGCCCGCCCGCGCGCCAGTCGTTGACCTCGTTGTGCTCCTGCACCAGGAAGTTCGGCAGGGCGGCGTCCAGCTGGAGCGAGGCGGCGAGGGCGAGCGGGCTGAGCGGGCAGTGCGGCGCGACCGTGGCGTAGGCTGCCTCGGCGATCGCCGCGATCTTCTGGCACTCGGTGATGCCCCCCGCGTGGGCGAGGTCGGGCTGCACGACCGCGAGGAGTCCCCGGCTGAGCGCGTCGAAGAAGGACCACTTGCCCATCCAGCGCTCCCCGGCGGCGATGGCCGCGTCGGTGCCGCGCACGATCTGCTCCAGCACATCGACGCGCTCGATCGGCATCGGTTCCTCGATGAAGAGCGGGCGGTGCGGCGTCAGCGCCGCGATCAGTTGCCGCGCCACGCTCGGGTGCGGGTTGTGGATATCGACGGCCACGTCGGTCTCCGGCCCCGCCGCCACGCGCACGGCGGCGAAGATCGCGGCGTACTGATCAACCCGCGTCGCGGCCTCCAAGCCTTCCCCGGGGCTGAAATGGACCTTCAGGCAGCGGAAACCCCAGTCGCGGACGAGGGTCCGTGCGGACGCAGCCCAGGCGTCCGGGTCGTCGCGGTCGCTCGCAAGACCGTCCGGGCGTCCCGCGCGATACGGCAGGCCGGGCTCGACGCAGTGTGGCGGCTCGGGGCCGACCGCGCGGTACAGGCGGATGCGCTCGCGACAGGCACCGCCGAGGAGCTGGTAGACCGGCAGCCCGGCGACCTTCCCGGCGATGTCCCAGAGGGCCATATCGATCCCGCTGATCGCGCTGAGGGTGACCGGGCGGCCCTTGTAGCCGTTACCGCCCGCGTACATGGTCGCCCAGAGCGCCTGGCGGCGCAGCGGGTCCCGCCCGAGCAGGGCCGGCTCGAGCCGGCGGACCTCCGCGATGACGCTGTCGCCGTGGTTCTCCAGGAAGGGTTCGCCGAGGCCGGTCACGCCCGCATCGGTGTGGACGCGCAGCCAGACCCAGCTCGGCGGCACTTTCAGGATCTCCAGTCGGGTGATGCGCATGGCGACTCCTTCGGGGCCGGGTGAACGATAGCGCGCCACATGGCGGCGCGTCAGATGCGCACGTATTGCCCAGCGCCGAGGTTGCGGACCAGCCCCTTCAGTTCGAGGATCATCAGTTGCCCGCCCAATTCGGCGATCGCGATACCACTGCCGTGTCCCAGATCGTTGATATGCGTCGGGCCGTCGCCGAGCAGGCTGAGGATGGCGCGTTCCCCCTCGTTCTCCGGTAAGGCGCGCTGCGTCGCCGTCTGCGCCTCGCGCCGCTCGAGGTTCAATTCGTTCAAGATGTCCTCGACGCAAGTAACCGGGCGCGCCCCTTCCTTGATCAGCTCGTTCGGCCCGACACTGTGCGGGCTGAGGATGCTCCCCGGCACCGCGTAGACGTCGCGCCCCTGCTCGGCGGCGAAGTCGGTGGTGATCAGCGCGCCGCTCCGTGCGGGCGATTCGGTGACGAGGACGCCGAGTGAGAAGCCGGAGATCAGGCGGTTGCGCGCGGGGAAGTTCGGCGCGTCGGGCGGCGTGCCGAGGTGATATTCCGCGATCAGCGCGCCTTGCCCACCGTCCGCGATTCGCGCGGCCAGGGCGCGGTGCTCCGCCGGGTAGACCACGTCCACCCCGCAGCCGAGGAAGGCGATCGTCCGCCCCCCGGCGCGCAGGGCCGCCTCGTGCGCGTAGGCGTCGATCCCCTTCGCGAGGCCGCTGACGATCGTCAGCCCCGCCGTGGCGAGTTCCCCGGCGAGGCGCGTCGTCACCTCCCGCCCGTAGGCGGTGGCGCGGCGCGTCCCGACGATCCCGAGCGCCAGTTCGTCGGCGTCGGTCAAGGAGCCGCGCACGTAGAGGACGGGCGGCGGGGCGGCGATCTGGCGCAGCCGCGCGGGGTAGGCGGGGTCGTCCCAGGTCAGCAGCGTCACCCCGGCGCGATCGACACGGGCAAGTTCGTGGTCGAGGTCCCAGGTGTGCTTCGTCGCCGCGATGTTGGTGCGCAACGCCTCGCCGAAACCGGCGCGCTCCAACTCGCGCGGCGCGGCGTCCCAGGCGCGCGCGAGATCGCCGAAATGCTCGAGCAGCCGCGTCACGCGCGACGGCCCGATCCCTTTGGTCAGGTGAAAGCCGAGCCAGGGGCGGCGGGGGTCCGACACTGCTACCTCACAGCGCTGCTGTCACCGGGCGTCGCACGAGCGGGCACGCCGAGCGGTTATACGCGCTGCTGCGGATGTTCGTCAACTGTCGCGCGCGGATTGTCTGCCAGCGCCGCCGCGCGGATGCCATCGAGCGCGGCGGGATCGATCAGGCCATGCTCGGCGGCGTGGGCAGCGAGGGCGGTTGTATCGTCGTCGAGGAGGAGGGGCACCTCCTGCTTACTCAGTTCGATCGCCAGCGCCGCGATCTCTCCGGCCCGCCCGGTCGTATGGACGTGGCGGATATAGATCGCCTTGATCCGGCCAGGATGGGATTGCACCACCTCGCGGTAGATCTCCGGGTCGCGCTCGCCGCTGTCGCCGATCAGCACGAAGGGCAGGGCGGGATAGCGGTTCAGCACGAGGCGGATCCGATCGAGCTTGCGCTTCGGCAAGGTCGCGCCGGAGAGTCGTGCCCGCCCGCGCCCCCACGCTTGCAGGAGGAGCGGTCCCGCCGGGAGACCGTGGAAGTCCATGAACTCGTCGAGGAGGTCGTAGAGATTCCAGGGGCTATTGGAGATGTAAAAGATCGGATTCGGCCCGGCCCCCTGCGCGCCCGCGCGCAGCGCGTGATAGAAGGCCGCGACGCCAGGGAAGGGGACGCGCGTCTGGGCGCTGTTGAGCAGCACGATGCGCGCCATCGTCAGGAGGTCGGTCACGCCGGTGCGGACCACCGTGTCATCGATATCGCTGATCACGCCGAACGCCGCCCTGGGCGACGGGATCAACACTTGACCAGTCGCGCGCACCGTCCCCTGACCGGGGACGCGCGGCGCGAGGAGTTCGAGTTCGATCTCGTGCCAGTCCCGCTCGACCGGCAGTGCGAGCGTGGGATTGAAGCGGAAGGCGAAGTAGCCCTCGTAATCGGTGATCGTCTCCAGGGTCTGGTCGGCGATCGTGGCCCGAATCTGGGCGTTGGCGATCTCGTCGCTGTCGAAGCGGCGATACATGTCGCGCAGGCTCCGCAGGCCGGAGGTGGCGACCGCCCGCCGACTGATCCCCTTATCCTCTAATACCCGCCCGCGCAACAGCAGATTATCGGCGGTACCGAAGCCGCGATAGGGGAGGATCTGGAGCGGGGCGACGCGACCAAAGAGCCACTTCAGCCCCAGGCGGCGCGCTCGCGCCCGCCGGAAGGCCGCGACGGTGTCCGAGATCAGTTGTCGCCACCAGCTCCACCACGCGCGCATGCCGCTCCTTACCCTGCCGTGTGGCGTAGGGCAAAACCGGTGCCAGCGATCTGCTCGGGGCGACTCAAAGGTGCTTCGCCGCGCAGAGCGCCTCGATCGGGCGACCGATCAACGCCTCGATCTTCGCCATGATCGCGCGGCTCTTCGGCTCGATGCCGGTGAGCAGCGCATAGCGGTCCGGGGCAAGCAGCCCCCGGTAACGTTCTAGGACCGAGGCGAGGCGTTCGGCCAGGAAGACCGTCCTGTCCCCGTGCGTGAGGGCATCGGCGATGGTGACGGCGCGCTCCTCCCAGGTGCGCGGGCGATAGTCGGCGCGCGGCCAGCCGACCAGGGTCGCCTCATCCGGGGTCAGCCCCGAGAAGCCGTGGCGAAGGCAGACTCGTGCCAATCCCGGCTCGCCCCGCGCGGTCAGGAGGCGATGGCCCGCCGTCAGGTGGCCGATGCTGTCATGCGTCTCGCTCCGCCCGATGTCGTGGAGCAGTCCGGCGATGCGTGCCGTGCTCGGCGAGACGTCCGCCCCGGCGTCGTGCAGCGCCTCGGCGATGATCCCGGCGCTGCGCGCGACCGCCACCGAATGCGCCCCCCACCCTGCGTCGAGCGCCACATGACTCGCCAGGAGCGCCCGCGCCTCCGCTTCGGTCAGCAATCCCGGCTCCTTCCCGCCAGAGCGGCTCTGTCTCCCGTACCAGTGGTGTCTTCCCGCAACCCTGGTGGAACGGTTCGGCGCGTGCAATGGTCGCGCGCTCAATCGGCAGCCTGTTTCGCCCCAGGCGTGGGGAGTGGGGCCACTTCCGCCGCCGCCTGGCCCGGCTGGCCCCGTACAGCGATGACCACGACGGTGGTGCCGATCGGTATGGTCTGGTTGTACGCCGAGGTGGCGACCAGGGTGAGCGGTGGGTCTATGAAGCGCGGCGCGACCGCCCCTCGCCCCCCCGGCTCGATGGCGATCGTCACCGCCGCGAGGGTGCCGATGAGATCGTCCAGTTCGGTGCCACGCGCGGCGCTGCGGCGCGCGCTGACGGCCAATCCCCCGAAGAGCGCGGCACCGAGCAGCGCGAAGATCAGCGCAGCGGCGAGACCACGCTCGCCGCCAAGCGCGAAGAGGCGCAGGGCCAGGATACCGCCGCCGCCGAAACAGGTCAGCGCGGCCAGGGCCAGGGCCACGGCCAGCGAGGGCGGTGGTTGTGAGGGCGTGGCCTGACGGAAGGCGCTGAAGAGCGTCCCGGTCCCGCCAAGGGTGAGGGCGATCAGGTAGATGGGCAGCCCATCACCGATCAGCGCTGCCACCTGTCACCTCCCTCATCCGATCATCGCGCGGCCCCCCGCGACCGTAGAACGCGAGCGCGGACGGTTTGTTTCTTCACGTACGGTTGGTCGGTCGTGTGGCGAACGATAGCGGCGGCGATCAATCTGCCGATCCGGCGCTCGCCTGTTTGGAGTGCTGACATGTAGGTGTATCCACCGCCGCACAATACGCTGTCCGCATGGCCCGGTGCGGTCGCGATCTGCGGCGCACACGGCGTGCAACTCGTGCCCGCCCGCCCGGTGCGCGACACAGTCCCGCTAATGATACCGCGCCGGAAGCCCGGGTGGCGGTACTGTTGGCTGGCGGCGAGGGCGGTATCGGCCTTGACACCGGCAGCGACACGGCCTATCATTCCCAAAAAATAACAGTCGTCCGTTATTTTTGGGAATTTGGGAGGACGATGAGTCCGAAGCGCACCGCTGATTTCAAGGCCGATCGCCGCGAGGCGATCCTCGATGTCGCACAGCGCCTTTTCGCGGCGCACGGCTACGATCGCACCACCCTGCGCGAGATCGCCCGCGAGGCCGGGCTCTCCACCGGGGCGATCTACGTCTACTTCCAGACCAAGGCCGAAATCCTCGAAGCGGTCTGCCGCGTCGAGTGGGTCGCCGAGCAGGAGGCGGTTCGCGGCAGCCTCGCCGCGCACACCGCGAACGGGCGTGGTGCGCGCATTGAGGGGGCGCTGCTCACCAGTCTCGCCCGCCACGCCGATCTCCCCGATGAGGAGGTGCGCCAGCGCGAGCGAGCGCGTGTGCTGATGATCTACGAGGCGACGCGCGAGCCCGCCTTCGCCGCCAGCGTCGAGGCGCTCCTCACCGAGAGTCGCGCCTTCGTGCGGACGATCCTCCGCGAGGAACAGGCGTCGGGCTTCGTCCGCGCCGATGTCGATCTCGATGCGCTGGTGGAGATCCTGATCGCCCTCTCGTTCGGCCTGGAGGTGAACGAGCTGCTCGGTGGGCGGCGGCTGGACTGGCGCACGATCATCCGCACCCTGGCCGATACCCTCGCGCGGGGGCTCGCGCAGGAGGCCGTGCCTGCGGCCACCGCGCCACACACAGGGGCCATCACCCGCTAACCGCGAACCGTCAATGCCGCGCGGCGAAGCCCCGTGTGAACGATGTATGTGCCGAGGAGGTCAGATGTTTGGTGCCTGGGGTCGTTTCGTCTATCGCGCCCGCTGGGCGGTATTGGTCGTCTCGCTGGTGCTCGTCATCTCGTCGGTGGTGGGGATCCTCCGTCTCAGTACGAGCTTGCCCAGCAGCTATCGGGGCGATGAGCAGGCCGAGTCGAGTCGCGCGGTCGATCTGCGGAACGCCGAGTTGCCGACCGATACGGGCGGCAGCTTCACGCTGATCTTCAGCGCCAGGGATGCCACGCTCAAGGCGAGCGATCCGGCCTTCGCGGCGGCGACCGAGGCGGCGCTCCAACCGTTGCGCGCCGACCCGCGCGTCGCCGCGATCACGCAGAATCCGGCCTTCGTCTCGACCGACGGGCGGCGTAGCTTCGTGACCGTCCGTACGGTCGACGGCACCGGGCGGGCCGGGAAGTATTATCAGGAATTGCGCGGGGAGGTCCGCTCCGATCGCCTCGATATCGTCGCCACCGGCAATCTGCCGATCAACGCCGACTTCACGGCCACCACCGAGCACGATTTGCAACGGGCCGAGTTCGTCGGCCTCCCGATCGCCCTGGTGATCCTGCTGCTCGTCTTCGGGGCGATCCTCCTGCGGACCCTGCGGCGTACTTCCCTGCGCGGCGCAGGGTCCGCGATCCTCCTGACCTTCGGCACCCTGATCATCGCCCTGATCCCGCTGCTCGTCGGGGCGTTCGGTATCCTGGGTGGCCTCGCCGGGATCTACGCGCTGGCGCACCGCCGCGAGATGTCGATCTACTCGCTGAACATCGCCTCGATGATCGGCCTCGGGCTGGCGATCGACTACTCGCTCTTCATCATCAGCCGCTTTCTGGAAGAGGTCGTGCGCCGCCCGGTCGGCGCGGCGATCGAGCGGACGATCGCGACGACCGGGCGCTCGATCGCCTTCTCCGGCCTGACCGTGGCGATCGGCGTGGCGGGCCTCCTCTTCTATCATTCGCAGATGCTAGTCGCGATCGGCCTGAGCGGTATCCTGGTCGTCACCACGGCGGTCTTCTACGGCCTCACCTTCCTGCCGGCCCTGCTGTCGATCGGCGGCACGGTGATCGAGCGCCGCGCCCCCCAGTGGCTGGCCCCGGTCGCTACGGATGCCGCGCCGCAGGCGACCAGAGGCTTCTGGCATCGACTGGCGACCGGCGTGATGGCGCGACCCTGGTTCGTCCTGCTCCCGGCGCTCGCGTTCCTGCTCCTCCTGGGCAGCCCGATCGTCCGTTTGCAACTCGGCGCGGCGGACATCAGCGTCCTCCCCGAGCATGTAGAGTCGCGCCAGGGGTACGAACTGCTCGTCAACGACTTCCCTGGCAACAACAACACGAGCATCCCCGTCGTCGTGCATTACGCCGATGGACAGCCGCTGAGCGCCGCGCGGATCGGCCAGCTCTACGACTACGCCGCCTGGCTGCGCGGCCTGCCGAACGTCGCGCAGGTGCAGGCGGTCGTCGCGCCCACCGGGCCGGACGGCCAAATCCTCCCCAGGGCGCAGGCGGTGGCGCTGCTGAGCGCCCCGCGCGAGTCGCTGCCTGCGGCGTTGCAGGCCGGGCTGCGTCAGACGGTTGGCGCGCATATCGTCGTCCTCACCGTGCAAACCACCGGCACGGTCGATAGCGCCGCCGCGCGCGACCTCGTTCGTGCGATCCGCGCCGGGGGTGGTCCGGCGACCGGTGGCGAAACATTGGTCGGCGGGCAGACGGCGATCACCCTCGATACGGTCGCGTCGCTGCTGGCCGACACGCGCGTGGCGGTGCTGTTCGTGATCCTCGCCACCTTGGTCGTCCTCTTCCTGCTCCTCGGCTCGGTTGTCCTGCCGATCAAGGCGGTGATCGTGAACCTCCTCTCGATCAGCGCCTCCTACGGCGCGCTCGTCTTCATCTTCCAGGAGGGACATCTCAGCCGCATCCTGGGCTTCAGCCCGGCCCCGATCGAGCCGATCGTGCCGGTGATCATGTTCTGCATCATCTTCGGCCTCTCGATGGACTACGAGGTCTTGCTCCTGAGCCGAATGAAAGAGGAATACGATCGTCTCGGTGACAATCGTGCGGCGGTGGCGATGGGCCTGGAGCAGACGGGGCAGTTGATCACCGGGGCGGCGGCGATCATGGTGGCGGTCTTCTCCGCCTTCGCCCTCGCCGAGATCGTGATCATCAAGTCGATCGGCCTCGGCATGGCACTGGCCGTCGCCTCCGACGCCTTGATCGTCCGCTCGCTGATCGTCCCGGCGGTGATGCGCCTGCTCGGCGACTGGAACTGGTGGGCACCCGCCCCGCTCGCGCGCCTCTACAACCGCCTCGGCCTCGCCGAGCGGAGCGGTGATGACCCCGCCCACACGGAGCACACCGATACGGCGGGCGTGGCCCCGCAGCGCACGCCGGAGGTGGCGGATTAGCGAAGTGGCCGGCGGTCAGTCGTCAATAGGGGGCGTTGCTCTCGCTGTGGGTGCGCGGCTTGCCGCCGAGGACTTGCGGCGGCGATGGTGGGCGACAACGATACGCCCGCCGCACGACCACACGACACAAGCTGAGCAGGCGAAGGGCAGTCACGAGCGCCGGGGTCGTGACATGCGGCGTCGCCGGGCGCTTTCGGAGCGCACGCTGGAAGGATAGGGGCGGGACCGTGGCTACCCGGTTCGGCGCGGGGATGAGCCGAGCCGGGGGGAGCCTAGACCATCCTCACGCCGCTAGGAGGTGCCCTCGATTCTGTATAATGCGCTGCGGTAAGGATGTGGACCCTACCAAGTTATGTGCAGGAAGGAACCGGTGATTGTCCTTGCAGCGCCCGTTTCGTCACTGGCCGTGGCGGCCCCCGCGCGGCATGACCCTCGGGAGTGTACCGTTCCTCCTGACCGCCTTGTTCCTGCTGGTCGCGTCCCGCGACCTGCTCCTGCCGGGCCTCTACGGCGACGAGGTCATCCAGATTGCCCCGGCGCTCCTCCAGGCCTTCGGGGCGCGGGCCAGCGGGGTCCATAACGGCCTCCCGGGCTCCGGTATCCCGCTCCTGCCGCGACGCGACGCATTCCCCCTGATGACCATCGAGTATCTGGGGTCGCTGAAGACCTTGCTGTTCATCCCGATCGCGCGGCTCTTCGGTTCTTCGACCGCGGTCATTCGCCTGTTCACGCTGGGGATCGCCGCGTGCGCCGTGTTCGCGACGTATCGGTTCGCGGCGCGCGCGTTCTCCCCGGGTGCGGCGCTCGTCGCCACACTCCTCCTCGCGCTCGACCAGAGTTTCATCCTGCGTACCAAGGTTGATTGGGGTCCGAATGCCCTGGCCCTCGCCTGCAAGATGATCGCGCTCGTCGCGTTCGTGCGATGGTGGCAGTCCCGGCACGCCGCGCTCCTCGCGGTCGTCGGCGTCGTACTCGGGCTCGGGCTCTACAACAAGACCGATTTCGCCTGGGTGCTCCTCGCGCTCGCCGTGGCGACGATATTCGTCTATCCCCGCGAGTTGCGACGGGCCTTGACGCCAGGCAATGTCGCGGCTAGCTTCGGGGGATTCGCCGTCGGCGCGGCACCCTTCATCGCTTACAATCTGCGCGACCCGCTCGCCTCCTTCCGCCGGGGCAACCCGGTTGGTGTGCGCTGGTACGACCCGGACATCCTTCGGGCGGCCCTCGGGCAGCGTAGCCAGCTACTGATCGATCTGCTGAGTGGCCGTTCGATGGACGGGCAGATCGGCATCCCTGCGGCGGCGGTGCGGCCCTTCCCCTTCGGCACGCCGTTCGCTGGCGTCTTCGCGGTCGCCCTCCTCGCCGCACTCGTGGTTGCCCTGCTGCCGCAGCGCCGGGCCTCCCCGTCAAGCTTCGTGCGCGGGGTGCGCTGGCTGCTGATCTGGATGGGCGTCTTCTTCGCCTGCTGCGTCGCGACGCCAGGTGCCTCCGGCCACCACCACGTCCTGAATATCTACCCGTTCCCGCACATCCTCGTCGGCATCATGCTCGCGGATGGTGCGGCGGCGATCGACCGGCGAGGGGGCTGGCACCTGCCCTTCGCCTCATGTGGTGCAGGGATAATCCTCCTGATACTCGTCGCCAGCAACCTCGCGCTGCTCGACGACACCTCCCGCACCCTCCAGCGGACCGGTGGCACGGGGCGCTGGTCGGACGCGATCTACGACATCGCCGATGATCTGCGGCAGCGCCCTGCCGACGTGCCGGTCTACGTGATGGACTGGTCGATCCAATGGCGGCTATCGACGCTGTTAGAGGGCCGGGTGGCGGGTATCGAGGAGCCGTGGGTAGGGCTGATCACCCCCGCCACAGCGCCGGGAACGGCGGCACGGCTGCTGGCGAACCCCCGCGCGGAATATATTGTTGCCTTGCCGGGAACGGTCGCCTTCCCGACGGCATGGCAGACGATGCAGGGGGACGCGACCCAGCGCGGCTATCGTCTGGAGATCCTGCGGACGTATCGGCAGCGGGACGGCGTGCCAACGTTGCAGCGGTGCCGCTTCGTGCCGGCCACGGCGACACCAGGTGACGGATTGCTCGCGGCGGGCGATCCCGGAAGGTGACGCGGATGCCCTCCGCCGCCCACCAGCCCACTTCGCTCACTGACCCTACTTCGTCTTCAGGTACGCCAACGCCGCCGCGAGTTGGGGGTCGTTCCCGGCGGAGATGTCCGCCGGGACCATCGCCACGACTTGGTTCGGCGTGACCCCGATCTCGTTGATCTCCTCGCCGTCCGGCCCGAGGACGCGCTGCACGGTGATCTCGAGCGCGCTCCCGTCCGCCAGCTCGAAGACCTGCGCGCTGCCGAGCGCCCCCGCGCTCTTGGTGCCGATCAGGTAGCCGCCGCGATCCTTGGCGAAGGCGGCGGTGATGTCGGCGGACGAGGCCGAGGTGCCGTTGCTGAGGACGACCCAGGGGAGGCCGAGGAGCGGCACCTCCGGGTCGGGGTTCTCCTCCGTGCGCTTGCCATCGGCGTCGATGGTGATCGCGTGCGGCCCCTGGTGGCTGAAGTGGCTGAGGATGTGAGCCAGGGCGTCGGTCGAGCCGCCGCCATTCTGTCGCACGTCGAAGACGAGCGACGTGATCCCCCGGGCTTGCAGCGTGGTCAGGGCCTTGTCGAACTCCTGGTCGGCGGTGATGCTGAACGCGCGCAGCTTGATGTAGCCGACCCCGCCCTCCAGCACGCGCGAGGAAATCACCGGCAACGCATACTCCGCGACGCTGACCGAGACGTTGAGCGTCTGCCCGGTGGCGGGGCGACTCACGCGCATGGTCGCCTGCGTGCCGACCGCCCCGGTCAGTAGATCGTACAGCCCCTGATTGCCGCTGCCTACCTTCGCATCGCGCCCGTTGACCTGCTCGATGACATCGCCCGCGCGCAGGCCCGCCCGCGCCGCCGGGGTATCGGGATAGACCTCGTAGAGATAGAAGCTCTGGCTCGGGTCGTCGGTCGCCAGGTCGAAGCCGGGGCCGATGTCCTTGTTATCCCCGGACAGTTCGAGTTGGAAGCGCCGCCAGAGCTTCGGATCGAGGTAGGCGACGTGGTTGTCGTTCAGGCTACGCGCCATACCATCCAGCGCCACGCGCGCCAGCAGGCTGGTGTCGATCGTCCGGCCATACTTCTGCACCAGGGTGTTGTAGCGCGCCGCGTAGACCTGCCAGTCGGCGTCGCGGTCGCCGGTCAGCGCCAGCGTTGGCACGTCGGCGGCGGGCAACCCGGCCTGCTTGAAGATATCCCACGCGCCGTTCAGCAACACCGTGTGGTCGAGCCCATTGTTGCGATCGACATACTTGAGGAGGATGCAGCGGTACGCCTGCTCGATCGTGGCGAGCGTCGCCGCGCTCTCCGTCAACGGCGGCTGCTCGAGATCGGCGTCGCGGCAGGGTTCGTCCGCTGTCGGCATGAAGGGCTCGCGCGTCGCGGTCGGCGTGCCGCGCCCACCGACCGGGGTTGCGGTGCCGCGACCGGGCGTGGTGGTGCCGCGCGTGGGCGTGGCGGCGGCGCGGGTCGGGGTGGCGTTCGCCGCCGGGGTCGCCGCGCGGGTGGGGGTCGCGCTGGCGCGGGGGGTGACACTCGGGGCGGCTGTCGCTGTGACGCTCGCGCCGCGCGTCGGCGATGTCGCTGCGGTCGCCGCCACGGGCGCGGTCGGCGTATTCACCGTCGCGATGGTCGTGGTCGTCGCCGTCGCTGCGATCGTCGCGGTTGGCTCCTCGATCGGGGTGCCGGGGAGGGTACAGGCCGCCAGGGCCAGGAGAAGGCCGAGGCAGAGGATGGTCAGGACGAGCGTCGCACGCCCGCGTCGTCGCCGGGGCGACTGCTCAATTCGTTCCACACGTTCCTCTTTCGCTGGCGATGGTTCGCGGTGTTGTCCGGGAGCGGGAGGGTAACGCCGAAGGGCTCCACCTATGGCCTTAACGTGCGCCGGTAGTGGACTGTTCCGCTCCGCGCGGCCCGGCGGCGTTCGGCGGGTGCGCGCAGGGCGACGAGCGGGAAGAAGCGCGCGGCGCCGAGTTGCCGTCGCCAGCGCCAGGGCTGCACGATCAGGCGGAAGAGCCATTCGAGCCCGGCGCGCCGGATCGGTCGTGGCGCGCGACGCACCCGCCCGGCCAGGAAGTCGAGGGTTCCCCCTACACCGAGCGCTACGCCGACATCGAGTTGCGAGAGATTACGCGCCAGCCACCCTTCCTGGCGCGGGGCACCGAAGGCGACGAGGAGGAGATCGACCCGCCCGGCGGCGGCGATCGCGTCGCGCGTCGCCGGATCGTGCGTCTCGTCCGCGTGCCCCGCGTCGGTGCCGACGATCCGCAGTGCGGGCCAGCGGGCCTTGCTATGTATTGCGGCCTCCTCCGCCACGCCGGGCGCGCCGCCGAGGAGGAAGACCCGCCAGCCGCGCGTTGCGGCCTCCGCCAGCAGGCGGGTCGTGAGGTCGCTGCCGCGCACCTGGGCGCGGAAGGGTTGGCCCCAGAGGCGCGCGGCTAACAGCAGGCCGCCGCCATCGGGGATCGCGAGGTCGGCGCGCGCGAGGGCGTGCCGCAGGGCGCGATCGGCGCGCGCGGCCATCACAATCTCCGGGTTCGGCGTGACGACGCTGCGCCGACCGTCGGCGACGAAGGCGACGCAACGCGCGACCGCCTCGTCCTCGGTCACATCGTCGACCCGGACGTCGAGGATCCGCCGACTCGCGGGGAGCGCCACGTTAGTTGGCCCAGATGCGCGTCCAGGCCATCGGTGGGATCGCGGCGGTGATCAGCACCAGGGCGACGATCAGCCCGATCGTGAAGGTGCGGTGTCGCGCGACCGGCGAATCGAGGCGCTTCGCCCGCACATTGACGATGTGGATGATCGCCAGCGCGACGAGCATCACCAGCGGATGGATGTAGGCGATGAAGGTGGTCTGCCCTTTCCACGCCTGGGTGGCACCGTAGAGGAGCAGACCGAGGACGACCTGGATGTCGATCGCGCTCGTCGTCAGCAGGCCGAGCGTCCGGTCGGCACGGGTCCACGGCCCGCCACGCGCCCAGCCGATGATCCCCCGGACCAGCGCCACCACCACCACGAGCAGCACGACCCAGCGCCACAGGCTATGCAACCCGAGCAATATTTGCATCCCTGCAAGTCCCTTCAACTCTTGTGGTGCGTCACTCGCGCCCACGCTCGATGATACTCTACCATAGCGCCCATTATTGACGGGGCGGGGCAGCAGTGCCACCCCGTCATTGTTCAGATGCAGCGCGGTCGCGCAGCCGGGCGTGTCGGCGCGTGGCAGCCCGATGTTCAACCCCTCTCTTTGTCGCCGTGCGATCGGGATGTTACGCGGCCATCCTGGCACAAAAGAGGAGGCGGGGTGACCTATCCTGGTCGCTCCGCCTCCATCCGTTATCTATACCATGCTGTTGCTTAATAAAACTCCTGCGGTCGGACCGTCATCGCCCCCGCCTCCAGATCGACCGCGAGGATCACGCCATCGATCGCGGGGAGGAGGACTTCGCCAGCGGGGCCGCGTACCACGTAGACGTCGTTCGCGCCCGTCTCGATGATCTCCGAGAGGCGTCCGAGGAGCGTGCCACCTTCATCGGAAACGTCGAGGCCGAGGAGCTGGTAGTGGTAATACTCGTTCTCCGGGAGGGGGGGCAGCGCAGTCAGGTCGGCCCAGACGCGCTCACCGCGCCATGCGGCGGCCTCTTCCGGGTTGGTGAGCACGGTCAGGCGCAGGATCGCCTCTTTCCCGTTCGCGATGACATGGAGGCGGCGGACCCGATATGGCTCTTGATCCTCGCCGATGTAGACGGTTCGCAGCGCGCGCAGCGCGTCGGGCTGGCTCGCCACGATCGCCATCCGCAACTCGCCGCGCGTGCCGTGCGGGGTGGCGATCCGCCCGATCACGAGGCGCTCGGGGGCGGGGCCGCGCTCGGCGATGATCGGCGGGGGCGGTGTGACCTGGCGCTCGCGGCGACGCCGCGCCGTGGGCGGGTCCACGCGCACGGCGTCGGCTGGGGGTGGCGTTGTCGCGGTATCGTCCGAACTGCGCTCGCTCACTACCCCTCGATCTCCAGATTCACGCGCAACCCCTGGCGGGCGGCGACGATCCCGGTCAGCGTCCGCATCGACTTGGCGATCCGCCCGCCCTTGCCGATGACCCGACCGAGTTCGTCTTCCGCGACGCGGAGGTGCAGACTGACGGCGGGGCCGCGCTTATTGCTATCGACGTGGACCACTTCCGGTCGGTCGACCAGCCCTGCGGCCATGTACTCGACGAGATGCTGCAATTGCTCCATCGCGCCTCCATCGTTTTGCGCCAGGATCGCGCGGTATCGTCACGTAGCTTGGTGCGGCCAGGGCCGCGCGTCGTCGCTTAGCTCGCGGCCTCGGTGGCCACCGGCTCGATGGCGATGACCTTGCCCGCCGCATCGGTCACGCCCTGGATCTTCAGCAGCTTGGCGACGCGGTCGGTCGGCTGGGCACCCTGACTGAGCCAGTAACGGGCGCGCTCGCCGTCGAGGACGATCGTGCTTGGCTCGGTCAGCGGATAATACTGCCCGACGATCTCGATGAAGCGGCCATCGCGTTTGGCGCGGGCGTCGGCGATGACGATCCGGTAACTCGGCTTCTTCTTGGCACCGGTGCGGCGCAGGCGGATCTTGATCATGCTGGCGTTTCCCTCCCTACGGTCCCGACTGAATCCATCCATCGGGGGCGCGACGGACGCAGCCCCTCTATCGCGCAGAACAAGACACACACTCGCGTGGAGTGTGCGGTCATGAACTATAGCACGCGCGTGCCTGATCGGCAACGCCGCCGTGCCGAATCGGCGCGGCGGCATTTTGCTATCATCACGCCATTCCTGCGGGATAGAAGCCACAGTTATGGTGAGCACGAGTATGAAGAAGAGGGTGAGCATGGCGACGATCACCTGGCGTGAGGTGCCCCTGCCCGATTTCGGCCTGCCCGACGAGCGCCCGACGATCCCGACGGCGCTCTACATCGAGCGGTGCGCGCGGGCCTACGCCGCAGCAGGCGCGGACTGGATGATCGTCTACGGCGACCGCGAACATTACGCCAACCTGACCTACCTGACCGGCTACGACCCGCGCTTCGAGGAGGGGATCCTGCTCCTCGGCGCGAACGAACGGCGGGTGCTGCTCGTCGGCAATGAGGGGCTGGATTACGCCGCGACCCTCACCCTGCCGCTCGATGTCGTCCTCAGCCAGACCCTCAGCCTGCCGGGGCAGGATCGCAGCAAGGCTCCGCGCCTCGACGCGATTCTGCGCGCGGCGGGGTTGCGCGCGGGCCAGTCGCTGGCGCTGATCGGCTGGAAGCCGGTGGGGCCGGAGGAGTGGTCCGGTGCCGCGCCGACCTTCTTCGCCCCGGCCCTCCTCGTGGACCTGTTGCGCGAGTTGGCGGGCGATCCCGCCGCCCTGCGCGACGCCACCCCGGTCCTGCTGCACCCGACCGAGGGGCTGCGCGTGCGCGCCGAGCCGGAGCAGATCGCCGCATTCGAGTGGGGCGCGGCGCGGGCCACGGCGGCGTTGCGGCGGATCCAGGTGGGCCTGCGCCCCGGTATGACGGAGCTAGGGGCCGTTGGCAACATGGGCTACGAGGGGGATTTGCTCTCTACCCACGTCCTCTTCGGCTCCGGGCGCGGCACCATCGTCGGCCTCGGCAGCCCCGGCACGCGCCAGATCGCGCGCGGCGACGGCGTGACGTGCGGCTTCGGCTTCTGGGGCGGCCTCGGGGCGCGGGCTGGGATGGTCGATGACGACGATCGGGGCTTCCTCGACCAGATCGCCAGCCCCTACTTCCGTGGCCTCGTCACCTGGTACGAGACGGTCGGCATCGGCGTGGCAGGCGGCACGATCTACGAGCGAGTGTCGGATGCGCTCGCGGCGGGCGGCTTCCGCTCGGCGCTCAACCCCGGCCACCTCGGTGGCCTCGACGAGTGGGTCCACTCACCGGTCGTCCCCGGCGGCACCGGCACGCTCGCCTCGGGGATGGTCTTCCAGTGCGACGTGATCCCGACCCCGCTGCCGCCGGGCCACACCCTCAACTGCGAAGACCCGCTCGTCTTCGCGGACGAGGCGTTGCGCGGCGAGTTGGCGGCGCGCTTCCCGACGGTCTGGGCGCGGATCGCCGCCCGCCAGGCGTTCATGCGCGACGAACTCGGCATCGCCATCGGCGACGACGTGCTGCCCCTCTCCGCCATGCCCGCCTACCTCGCGCCCCTCTGGCTCGCCCCAAGCCGGGTGCTGACGCAGGGGTAGCGGCCTGTATCTCAACAGACGTGGCGCGGGCGGTTCCGATCGGAACCGCCCGCGCTTCTATGTTTCCTCTATCGCTGCGTGTGTTCAGCTTCAGCCTGATCAATAGCTGGTGCGCTCCGGGATAGGAATCGTTCCTTTATAACTCGACTGCGCGGGTTGGTTCCCGATCGCGGTCGAGTTCCAGGTCGAAGGATGGACCATCGAGCAGGAATCGGTTGAACGGCGGGAGCGGCCTCGCGTGTGACTCGTAGTCTGCGAGGGCGAGCACGACGATAATATCCTCGCCCTGCCGTGTGACGATCTGCGGCCCCTCATCGAGCGCACGTTGCACCAACGCGCTGAAAGAGCGTTGCGCGTCTCTGACTTTCCATCTCATGGTTACGCACCCCCATTGGCGATCCGATAACCTTGCGCCGCGTCGGGCACCGTTCATTCCCCATTATGCAAGCCGACGCGCAACGTCCGCAAACTATACGGCAGCACATCCAGGCTGATGCCGCGCCCGGCCACCTGTACCGGGGTGTCCAGGCGATCTTCGAGTAGGTTGCACTCCTCCGCCCAGGCGATCGGGTGGGCGAAGGTGAGGGTCGCGGGGCCGCGCGTGCCATGCCCCTCGTAGAGGCGCACGATCAGCCCGCGCCCGTCGATGGCCGGTTTGATCGTGTCGATGATCAGGCCGGGGCGGTCGCAGGCGACCAGGCTGTGCGTCGCGTCGCCATTCTTGCCTGGCCCCGCCTCGGCGAGCCGCGCGCGCAACGGCGTATTGAGCGCGGCGGCGTGGGCGATCACCGCGCCCGCGCGCCAGTCGCCGGGGTGGGGCAGGAGGCTGTAGGTGAAGTGGTGGTGTCCCCGATCGGCCTGGGGGTCGGGCATGATCCCCGACTTCAGCAGCGTCAGGCGCATGGTGTGGCCGCGAATATCGTGGCCGTACTTGCCGTCGTTGAGCAGCGCCACGCCGTAATCCCCCTCCGAGAGATCGACCCAGCGCTGGGCGCAGACCTCGAAGCGGGCGCGATCCCAGCTGGTGTTCCAGTGGGTCGGGCGCTCGGTCGTGCCGAACTGGATCTCGTAGGTCGCGCGCGCGGCGTGGACCGTGACCGGGAAGGCCGCTTTCAGCACCATCTGGCGCTGTTGCCAGTCGATGTCGGTCACGAAGTCGATGCGCGGCGAGTCGCGATGGATCAGGAGGCGTTGCGTCACCGTCGAGTCGAGGAAGCGGCGGCGGATCTCGACCCCGCCGCGCAACGGTCCGCGCTCGATGACGCGCAGCGCGTCGAGTTCATCGAGCGGGTAGGGCTTCTCCTGATAGAAGAGGTCGATGTCCCAGGCGTCGAAGCGGATCGGACGGTCCTCGAAGGCGATGAGGCGATTGCCGCGCTCGCCGTCAGGGATGACCTCGCGGTCGCCCGCGCGCTTGTCGCGCAGGGAGCGGATCAGTCCCTGCTCGTCCAGTTCGATCCGGTAGAAGCGGTTCTCCAGGATCGTCTCCGTGATCCGTAACGCGTCCTCGTCGTGCGGCGCGCTTCCCTCGCCCGCCTCCGCGCGCGCCCACCCGAGCGGCGGGACGCCCGCGCGTGGCGGTGCGATCAATGTCCCCTCGCCGTTCGGCAGCGGTTGGGTCGTCAACCTTTCGCCCGCAACATCGAACGCCGTCGCCATCGGGTCGGGCGGCAGGAGCGCCGGATCGTGCCGCGCCCACGGCGTCGCGTTGAAGAGGAAGAGGGCGCTGCTCAGGCGGGTAGTGGCGGCGACGATCCGATCGAGCGCGGCGTCGAGGGTGGCGGTGGCATCGCGCGTCACGCTCGCGAGATCGCGCGCCGTGTCCGCGTAGACCTCGGCGATCGAGGAGCCGGGGAGGATGTCATGGAACTCCTGGAGGAGGAGGAGTCGCCACGCCGCGTCGAGCCCCGTGTCGGGGAAGCGCGCGGCGGTGGCGTGGGCCATGCTGGTCCACAGCTCGGCCTCGCGCAGCAGGATCTCGGCGCGGCGGTGCGCCCACTTGGTGCGCCCCTGGCTGGTGTAGGTGCCGCGATGGAACTCGAAGTAGAGCTCGTCCTCCCAGATCGGCAGGCGCGCGACGTTGGCCGGGTCGTACGCGCGCTCGCGCAGCCGCGCGAAGAACGCCTCCGCGCTCCCCTGCTCCACCGCCGGCATCCCCGGCAGCGCGTCGAAGCGTCGCCCCGCCATCAGCATCTCGCGGGTCGGGCCGCCACCCCCGTCGCCCCAGCCGAAGAGGTAGAGCACCTCGTCGTTGATCGCCTTCTGGCGGTAGATCGCGGGCGTTCCGGCGACCTCCCGCGCCGACATGTGGCCGTTGTAGGTGTAGTAGCGCTCGCCCGGATCGGGGGTGGTGATGAAGTGCGTCAGCACCTCCGAGCCGTCGGTGCCCCGCCAGCGGAAAGTGTCGTGGGGGAAAACGTTGGTGTCGTTCCAGGAGATCTTGCTGGTCATGAACACATCGATGCCGACGCCGCGCAAGATCTGCGGCAGCGCCCAGGAGTAGCCGAAGACATCGGGGAGCCAGAGGACGCTGGTGCGCCGCCCGAATTCCTCCTCGAAGAAGCGCATCCCGTAGACCAGCTGGCGGACCAACGACTCGCCGCTCGGCACGTTCGTGTCGGCCTCCACCCACATGGCGCCGGTCGGCTCCCAGCGTCCCTCTGCGATCCGCGCCTTGATCTGGGCGTAGAGGGCCGGTTCATCCTCCTTCAGCCACTGGTAGAGCTGCGGCTGACTCTGCGTGAAGTGGTAGTCGGGGAACTCCTCCATCAGGCGCAGCACGGTGGCGAAGGTCCGCGCCCCCTTGCGCCGTGTTTGCGCCACCTGCCAATGCCAGGCGAGGTCGATGTGCGCGTGCCCGGTCGCGACAACCCGCGCCCGGCTTCCGTGCCGATACCCCTGTAGCGCCGCCGCGAATGCCGCCTGTGCGGGCGCGAGCGAGGCGTAGAACGCATCCGAGTCGGGGAGGCGCAAATCGATCAGCGCCAGCGCCGCATCGATCGCGCGGGTCAGATTCGCCGCCTCGGCGCTCGTCGGGTCGAGGATCGCGAGGGTGTCGTAGGCGGCGCGCAGATCGCTCGCCAGGGCGTCCGCGACCGGATCGCGCACGGCGAGCTCATATTGCCGCAGGGCGTGTGGCGCGGCGAGCCGCCCGCTGTAGACCTCCAGCGCCAGCGCGTAACGCTCGTCGCCGCGCGCCGATTCGGTGAGCAGCAGGGCGTCGTGCCAGCGATCGACCCCGGCGTAGGGGACGCCATCGAGGTAGGCGAGCGCTTCCGGCCCGGCCATCAGGATATTCCCGGCGATCAGGGCGTAGTCGCCGAGCCGCAGCAGCAACTCGACCCGTTCGCCCGCCCACGCCGCCGGGATCGCGACCGCGCCGTGCAGCCAGACCGTGCGGTCGTAGCCGCCCCATGCCCCGCCGACCGGCAACTCCGCCCACCCCGCCGCCCCATCGCCCGGATCGATCGCCGTATACCCCTCCGGCGCGAGCCGCAGGGGCGGCAACGCCGCGCGCTGCCGGTGGACCGCCGCCTCGATCGTCCCGATCCGCGCCGCGAATTTCGGTAGGGTTTTATCGACCATCGGCTGCACTCCCTCATCGCATCGTCTATCGCCGCCGCATTCCTTCTTTGGAGATAGTAGGCATCAGTGCGATCGAAGAGTCAAGCCGCCGATCTGGTCATCTGCCAGTCTTGACGCCCGACCGTGTGGGCGGTATGGTGCGCGCGGTTCGAGGCGAACGATTGGAGTGGTGCGCCGGTGGAGCCGCGTTGGGATGGCGGTTACGGGAGTGCGAGGGGGCGATGGAAATCCTGGAGGACCGCGAGGCTGGGATCGTGATCGTGGGGTTGCGGCGCGGCGAGAAGTTGTTGGAGAGCCTGCGCGAGGTGGCGCGCGTCGCCGACATCCACTCCGGCGTGGTGATGAGCGGCATCGGCAGCCTCAGTCGGGGCAGCATCCACATCGTCTCGACGAACGAGTATCCGCCCGAGAACACCTTTTACGATCTCGATGGCCCGTTGGAGGTGGTGAATTTCGGCGGAATCATCGCCAACCACGATCCGCACATCCACATCGGCATCTGGGATGCGGAGAAGCGCTACTGGGGTGGGCATCTCGAAGAAGGCTGCGAGGTCCTGGCCCTCGCGGAGATCGCCATCCGCCGCCTGCCCACCTTGCGGCTGACCCGCCGCCCGATCAACGAGACCGGCATCATGATGCTGACCGAGGAGTGACGCGCTTAACTTGTGCCGCGACGATAGCCCGATCCTGATGCCCCAACGGCGATCGACGATCGGTCGCCGACGATAGCCTGATCCCGTATGGAGGAGGACGACGATGACCTTCGAGCGCTGGCAGACTCCCGCTTCCTGGCGCAAGCCGACCCGCGTCGCGTTCGCGAACACAAGCGCGGTTAATCACGAGGATCTCGCGCAGCAGGTGATCATGGAAGGGGATGCCGAGATCGTCCCCGCAAAGCCATATACGGAGACCGGGCAGGTCGATCCGGCGATCAGCGAGGCCGATGTGGTCGTCGCCACGGGTGGGCCGCGCCGCTACGATGAGGCGTTCTTCGCCGCCCTGAAGCAGACCCGCCTCTTCATCCGCCCCTACGTCGGCTTCGATGATGTCGATGTCGACGCCGCGACCAAGCACGGCGTCCTCGTCTGCAACATGGCCGACGCGATCTACGACGATGTCTCGAACCAGACGATGGCGCTGATGCTGGGGCTCGACCGACAGGTGCTCCTCAACGACCGCTGGGTGCGGAGCGGCGGCTGGCCGCAGACCGGACGCCGCCTGCCGGAAGGGATGACGATCCACCGCCCCGCCACCAAGACCCTCGGCCTGATCGGCTTCGGCATCATCGGGCAGGCGGTGGCGAAGAAGGCGACCCCGTTCGGGTACACCATCATCGCCGCCGATCCGTTCGGCAACCCGACGATCGCGCAGGAGCTGGGGGTCGAGTTGGTCGCGCAGGACGATCTGTTGCAGCGCGCCGACGTGGTGTCGCTGCACTGCTTCCTGAACGAGGAGACGCGCGGCATGATCAACGCCGAGAAGCTGGCGCTGATGAAGCCGACCGCCGTGCTCATCAACACGGCGCGCGGCCCGATCATCAACGAGCCGGACCTGATCGACGCCTTGCAGGGTGGGCGGATCGCCGGGGCCGGGCTTGACGTGATGGAGGTCGAGCCGCTCCCCGCCGACAGCCCGCTGATCGCGCTCGACAATGTCATCCTTTCCGGGCACATCGCGGGCACCTCGGTCGAAGGGGTGAACCGGATGCGGACCCGCGCCGGCGAGGTGGCGTTGCAGGTGGCGGGCGGTGGCCTGCCGCAACGGCACATGGTCGTCAACAAAGGTCTCTACGACCAGTTGGCCGCCGCGCCGGAACTCGCCGCGATCCCGCGCGCCTGAGCAGCCGTCAGCTATCTATTCCTCGCGGTCGCCCGCGCACAGAAGTTGTGCGCGGGC